>JABAOH010068230.1_pt3 | contig 118267 bp, 93 predicted proteins | sample 7062181 | NCBI WGS metagenome assembly JABAOH01 (sample SAMN14538630, study PRJNA623070) | marine sediment metagenome | biome: marine biome [ENVO:00000428]; feature: marine pelagic biome [ENVO:01000023]; material: deep marine sediment [ENVO:00002113]; isolation source: pool of 5 deep marine...
CCGGAATGGGAATGTCCTCCGTGTAGAGATCAGAATAGAGCGGGCCAACGGGCGTATCGCGCCCTATGGCACCATAACCTTGCTGCACAAGCTCGAAGATCGCTTCACGGTCGATCGCCCGCTTGATAGCCTGTATCACGTGTGGATCATCGCCCGGAGTCTGGTCTGTGCGCAGGCGCACGATTGGGAACGCGTTGGTTGGGACACTGAAGGTGTGGATGTCGGCTTCCTCTTGAAGGCTCAGAAAGCGAGGTGTTGAGATCTGTGTAATTAAATCCACCTGCCCCGATCGCAGAGCATCCACTTCTGCCGCCTCATCACTGAAGAAGAGAATTTCCAGGGCANNATACGGTCTTCCGGGGTATATTGAGTCACTTTGAATGGCCCTGTCCCGTTGAAATTCGACGCTGCATCATTGGTCCCCTTTTTGAGGATCAACGCGTGGTTGTCGCTTAGATCGAAGAGGAAGAATGGGTTAGTTTGCTTCAGTTTGAATGTCACCTCAAGTGGACCAGTGGCTTCGAGGGATTGAATGTTGCTGTAGAGATCGGTCGTTGGGAGACCCGAATCAGGTTCACGCAGTCGGTTAAAAGTCCAAACCACATCCTCAGCCGTCAATGGACTGCCATCATGAAAGAGGACGTCCTCCTCGAGGGTGAAGACGTAGGTAAGACCCTCGTCCCGGATCTCCCACTCAGCAGCCAACCTCGGCGTGATGGTGTTATTCTCATCCACATCAACGAGGTAATCGTAGACCGCGTTGGCCACCATCACCTCGCTGTCGGATGAAATGAATGCAGGATCCGTCTGAACGATAGGTTCGGCAGCCACTCGAAGGACACCCTCTCCACTGCTTGAGACTGTACCGCATGATCCGAGTAAGATGGGCAAAATCAGCGCGAACAGCAATAGGCCGATATGACCTTGGCGTAAATTCTTGCTCATTTGTCCCTCTCGTTTGTATGTACCGTGCGAACCTTAAAAATTGTATCATGACCTTATCTGTCCAAATTGCATTCGAGATCATTTGTGCATTCAATGATGAAGCCCAGACTTCCTACCTCCCCCTCACCCCACCCTCTCTTATTCCAAGCCACATCACACAATTAGCCCAATTCTTCCTTCTCCCAGAAAGGGAGAGGGATTGAGGGTGAGGGTCATTGAGAAACTCAACACGATCACCTCCAATGTGACCCATGTTTATCAACACCGCGTAACGAGTTGCAAATTTAGGTTCTTCTAAATAAAATCTAAGGTAAGTCAAACTTCTAATCGAAAAAGGAGACCTTCACTGTTCAGGCACCCGAAATTGGTTTAGCCTGATCCATAAAGGGGATCTTACCATCCTCCAATGAGCACACTCGTGTTCAAGATCTCCAAGGAACCAGAACTCATGCTAAGCCCATTAGTTGCTCTGCTTGTCGCCGCTGTGGCGATCGGCCTTCTCCATTTCCTCTTCTGGCCGGAGACGGGCCTCTTCCCACGCTTGCAGCGCGCCCGCAGGATGACAGAGCGCGTCCTTATCGAGGACGCGCTGAAAAATATTCACAGTGCGGAAATGCGTGGTGATCTCTCTTCCGTCGAAAGCATCGCTGATGAGCTTCAAATAACCGAGAAAGACACTGTAGGGCTCATTGAGAAGATGATAGCTGGAGATTTAATCCTCCAGGATGATGACGCAATACGGCTCACGGAAAGCGGTAAGCAGTCGGCATTACACATCCTTCGCGCCCACCGTCTTTGGGAACGGTATCTGGCAGACGCAACCGGTTTTTCCGAGGATGAGTGGCACAGCCGGGCAGAGGAACGCGAGCATTTCCTCACCTCAAGCGATGCCGATCTACTCTCGGCACAGTTGGGACACCCTACCCTGGACCCTCACGGAGACCCCATTCCTTCGGCAGATGGCGAATTGATCTCCATTGGCGGAATCCCACTTTCGCAGGCGGAAACCGACACGCCCCTACGCATCATACACATCGAAGACGAACCTCCGACCATCTATGCTCAATTGGTAGCTGAGGGATTACACCCGGGCATGATCCTACGTGTTACCGAGAGTTCTCCACAACGGGTCCGGTTCTGGGCCAATGGAGACGAACACGTCCTCGCGCCTATCCTAGCCGCCAATATAACGATCCTCCCATTGGCAAAAGACGATGAAGCGCCCATCCGAGGAAAACGTCTGACAACGCTCAAGCCGGGCGAGAAGGGCGAGGTCGTCGGGATTTCACCCGCCTGCCGCGGTCTTGAGCGACGGCGCATGCTCGATCTCGGCATCATTCCAGGCACCGCCATTGAGGCGGCCTACAATAGTCCTAGTGGCGATCCGATGGCATACCTCGTCCGCGATACACTCATCGCCCTGCGAGAGGATCAAGCTCGAATGATTTACATCCAGCCCATGGAGATACAGGCATGACGACCCAAGATGCTGAACCGATATCTCCATGTGAATCTTGCCCAATTCACAACACTGCATATCTGCTGAAACTTGGCGTGGATATGGAGGATTGGGATTATGTCGTGGCGTTAGCTGGCAATCCCAACACAGGAAAAAGCACGGTTTTCAACGACCTCACCGGGCTACACCAGCACACCGGAAATTGGCCAGGAAAAACTGTCACTCGCGCTGAGGGCGGTTTCAAATTCGAAGACCGACAGTTCAAATTGGTCGACCTCCCTGGCACGTACTCCTTGCTCTCAACATCCCTTGACGAAGAAATTGCCCGTGACTTCATCCTCTTCGGTCAACCTGATGTCACCGTCGTGGTCGTCGACGCCACCCGCCTCGAACGAAATCTAAACCTTGTCCTTCAGGTCCTTGAGATCACCAACCGGGTCGTTATCTGCCTTAACTTGATGGACGAAGCGCAACGGCACGGCTTGCAGGTCGACGAACGTCGTTTGGCGAAGGATCTCGGCGTGCCCGTCGTGCCAACCGTCGCCCGAAGGGGAAAAGGACTTGACTTACTCGTCTCCACGATCAGCGATGTGGCTTCAGGAAAAACCGTATGTAGACCATACCGAATCAAGCACTTGTCTCCAGAGTTAGAAAGAGCTGTCATTCAGCTAACCAATGACATTGAGAAACTCTACCCTGGTCTCCCAAACGCGCGCTGGGTGGCTCTTCGGCTTCTGGACGGTGATGAACACATCGCGCAGGCCCTCCACCGTGGAGATTTGGGGCGCTTAAGCCAGGTCGATTCTGATGCCGGGGCGGATCGAAACATGCGCCTGAAGACTGCATAATGGAAAGCTCCATGAAGATCACTGAAGATGACATCCTATCCACAGCGAAGGCGCTGCGTTGGCAAATCGGCGGTAATGTGCACGAGAGCCTGGTGGAAGGGATCTACACCGACGCGGCTCGCATTGCCGATCGCGCCGTCACACGGCCTGGAGAGAAACCCCGCTTCGACCTCGATCGAGTTATCGACAATGTGGTCACCAGCCGCACCTGGGGTTTCCCACTCATGGTGCTGCTCTTCACCGTCGTTTTCTGGATCACCATAACTGGCGCCAACTACCCTTCTCAGTTGATCGCTTCGTTGCTGATCGACACGATTTACCCCATTCTGAATGAAGGTGCCGCGGTGATCCACATGCCATGGTGGCTCAGCGGCCTCCTGATCGACGGAATGTACCTGGCCACCGCCTGGGTGATCAGCGTGATGCTCCCACCCATGGCCATTTTCTTCCCGCTCTTTACTCTTTTGGAGGACTTTGGGTATCTACCGCGCGTTGCCTTTAACCTGGATAACCTCTTCAGGAAATCAGGCGCCCATGGAAAGCAAGCACTCAGCATGATGATGGGTTTTGGATGTAACGCAGCCGGCGTAATATCAACCCGCATCATCGACAGTCCGCGCGAGCGGTTGATCGCCACCATCACGAACAACTTTGCACTATGCAACGGGCGCTGGCCCACACAAATCCTGCTCGCCACGATCTTCATTGGGGCTCTTGCCCCAGCCTACCTCGCCGGTCTGGTTTCCGCTCTGGCTGTTGTTGGCATCGCACTACTTGGCGTCATCCTGACATTCATCGTGAGCCGAGGACTCTCAGGGAGCATCCTGAAGGGTGAGGTCTCGACTTTCAGCCTCGAGCTACCACCCTACAGGCCACCACGCATCCTGCAAACCATCTACACTTCCATCATCGACCGAACCTTGTTCGTCATTTGGCGCGCGATCGTCTTCGCATTACCCGCAGGTGCTGTGATCTGGCTTGTTGCGAACATCACCATCGGTGGGCAAAGCCTCGCCGAATACTTCATCACCGTGCTCGATCCAATCGGCATATTACTGGGCCTCAACGGCATCATTCTCTTGGCTTACATCGTGGCTATTCCAGCGAACGAGATCGTCATCCCGACTGTGTTGATGCTGACAGTCCTCACTGCGAGTATTGAGGGGGTCGGTTCGGGTGCCGGGGTTTTATTTGAGCTCAACTCCATGGCCGCGACTAAAACCATTCTGATTGCAGGCGGCTGGACCCTGCTGACGGCCATCAACCTGATGCTCTTCAGCCTGGTCCACAATCCTTGCAGCACGACGATTTACACAATCTACAAAGAAACCGGCAGCCGTAGATGGGCTGTGGCCGCCACTTTAATCCCACTCAGCATGGGTTTTGTGATGACTTTCGTTCTGGCCCAATTGTGGCGCTTGGTGGAGTCGTTTCTCTAAACGGATTAGATTCATAAGTCAAGAAGTCAAGGAGTGAATGGGTCAAGAAGTGATCAGGAATCAGTTGATCGGGGATCAGCTATCAGCGATCAGCTTTCAGCACTCGAAATCAAATTCAATGTTAGTCTCTAATCTCAGGCGCTTTGGCTGCGCCAAAGCGCCTAATCCCCACGGTTGAATTCCAAGAACAGGATAGCCCCGCGGTCGGGAAGGGATCGGTTCTCAGCCCAGATGCGGCCACCATGTGCTTGCATGATGTGGCGGGCAATAGCTAACCCCAACCCAGTACCCGGCGTCCCCCAAGCCCACTGTGTGCGATAGAAACGTTCAAAGATACGCTCGAGTTCATCCGGCGGTATCCCCGGACCCGAGTCAGCTATGGAAAGCAGAATCCTATCTTCTTCACGCGAATAGGCCCCCGCGATTCGCACTTCACCGCCTTCTGGACTGTATTTCAGCGCGTTGTGCAACACATTCGTGACCGCCCTGGCCGCTTGCTCTCTATCTGCCAGCACAACCAACTCGGGATCGACGTCAACCAAGACAGTCACCTCGCGCCGCGCAGCCTGATTTTGAAGTCGCTCGATAGGCCCCTCAACTAACTCAATAAGAGGGACGGACGTGAGCCGCATGACCATCTTTCCAGATTCGATCGCGACTAAGTCAAACATCTCTTCGGCCATTTGATGCAGCTGGTCGACTTCGACGATGATTTTGCCAGCCAGATCCCGGGCCACCTCCGGGTCCTGCCCTGCCGGGCTCTTCATGGTATCAGCAAGGAGCCTTAAGGACGTAAGCGGTGTCCGAATTTCATGGGAGAGGTTGGTGATCATATCTTGTCGCGCCCGGCTCAAGCGCTGCAGTTCATCCACATTTGTAAGTGCGACACCAATGCCTTCAGGAATCACCATCACACGTGCCCGATAGGAACGGTCCCGAATTCGAATTACGCGCTCGACGATTCCATTGCCTTCCAATTCCATCACTTCGACGACGAGGCTCTCAAGTTCATAACTACCCGCATATGTAATCAGAGATGTTTCCTCGCCAAGCTCGCCGAAGACCTCGCGCGCAGCGAGATTGACGTCAATGACTTGTAGATCACCCCCAACTGTCAGCAGTAAATCACTTGTCGCATCCGCTGCTGCTCCCAGCTGCTCCAAGCGCTCCTCGCTCTGCTCCAGAAGCCTCTCGGCCTCCCTCTGGCGACGTCTTGCCTGGAGCATATAGCGCATCCTCCAAGCAACTTCGCGACGCCAGAGAATCAAAAACAAGAGCGCCAATGCAAAAAGGATGATAGGAAGCCAAGTCTCCATGAATCAGCCTTCAAAACGGTAACCGATCCCGCGGAGCGTCAGGATGCGTTTTGGATTCGAGGGATCCTCTTCTATTTTCTCTCGAAGCCAGCGGATGTGCACGTCCACCGTGTGCGCGTCCCCCACATAATCATCACCCCAAACTCGCACAAGAAGGAGGTCTCTTGAAAGCACTGCACCCGCATGGTGCATAAGGATTGCCAAAAGTTCAAACTCGCGTGGCGCAAGCTGAATCTCCGCCTCACCAAGGTAGGCTCGCCGCGAGATCAAGTCCAGTCGAAGATCACCAGAGGTGAGTTCATCCGCTGCCGACACGGTAGCTCCACGTCGCAGTGCAGCCCGTACCCGGGCGAGGAATTCGCCAAGTGAAAAGGGCTTAACGATATAGTCGTCCGCACAGGTCTCTAGGCCCACGATCTTATCGGTCTCCGTGCCGTGCGCAGTAAGCATGATAATCGGAACCTGGCTCTCGCGGCGTAATATGCGGCAAACCGTAAGCCCATCCAGCTTGGGAAGCATCACATCCAGGACGACCAAATCCGGTCCAACTTCCCTCGCCAGGACCAGCGCCTGCTCGCCATCCTCAGCCTCATGGACGTCATAGCCTTCTGACCGCAGATTGAGAGCAAGCGTCTCTCGAACGGTTGTGTCATCTTCCACAACGAGAATAGTGGGCATATATGAATTATAGACCCTTGATGCAAATGAAGACCGAGGACGGATGGTGACTAGGCGCTCTGGCGCAGCCAAAGCGCCTGAGATTAGGGATTAGAGACTAGAGACTAACATTGAATTTGATTTCGTAGGCTGAAAGCTGATCGCTGATAGCTGAAAGCTTAAAGCTAATAGCTAAATGCTGATATCTGATCCCCGATCAACTGATTCCTGATCCCTGATTAATTAATCCGAACTTCCCAACCTATCAACTCTTCGACTTCTTGACTTGTCAACTGATTAAATGATCCCCAATCCCTGGTAACTGAATACTTGTCCTTGATTTGCAGGCGCCAGGGTCTTGTGCATAATTGGGGGCGAGACCACTTCGGAAAACTCATTCGAATCAAACCTGGAGAGAATTGACGAAGTGACAACAGACATACTCCTGGTTTTCGCGATCCTGACAATTGCACTAATTCTCTTGATCAGCGAACGTGTGCGCATGGACCTTGTCGCACTGCTGGTGCTGGGCGCTCTTGTCCTGACAGGCATTCTAACGCCGACCGAGGCCCTTTCCGGTTTCAGCAATCCAGCCGTGATTACGGTTTGGGCGGTTTTCATCCTGAGTGGAGGCTTGACAAGGACTGGGATCGCGAGCGAAGTTGGCAAATATGTCTTGAGGTTATTCGGTTCAAGTGAGATCCAGTTAGTACTGGGAATCATGTTGACCGCTGGTTTGATGTCTGCCTTTCTCAACAACATCGGTGTTGCCGCGCTTCTCCTGCCGGTGGTGATGGACATCGCCCGTAAGACTGGCATGCCGCCATCCAGGTTGCTGATGCCCCTTGCTTTTGGTTCCTTGATGGGCGGAATGACCACGCTGATTGGAACTCCTCCCAACATCCTTGTAAGTGATGCACTGCGTACCGCGGGGCTGGATCCATTTCGAATGTTCGACTATACCCCCGTCGGCATCGCAGTCTTGCTCGTGGGTGTTGCATTCATGGTTCTACTGGGTCGCCGTCTACTCCCCAAGCGAGATACCACCAAGATCTCGGCTGCTGCGATCGTGCCTCAAGATGCCCTGGGTGAAGTCTACGGATTTAGTGAGCGGCTGTTCCTGGTCAAGCTTCCCGAGGATGCGATCCTGGCAGGAAAAACCCTGGCAGAGAGCCGGTTAGGTTCAGCCCTAGGTTTAAACGTCATCGCCATCAGGCGGAATGGAAAAAACATCTTGGCACCAGTGCCTAACATCATTCTTCAACCGGGTGATGGGTTGCTTGTGGGGGGACAACTGGAACCTTTGGATGAACTTCGTGCGAGCCGCCACATTGTCCTGGAAAACGACCACCTAACCACCGAACGTCTGATCTCAAAGGATGTGGCCGTCGTTGAGGCACATCTGGATCCAGACTCTTCACTCCTTGGACATTCTGTCATCGATAACAACTTTCATAATCGATTCGGCGTGAATGTCATAGCTATTTGGCGAGATGATCAACCCATTCTCGCCAACCTGCAAAATTTGCCATTGCGAGCGGACGACATTTTGCTGATCCAGGGTGAATTTGCCGATCTCGAAACCTTTGGCCGGTCGGAAGGGATACAATCCTTATCCCCTATTCCGGCTGAAGAGGTAAGTGAGCGCTACCGATTGGATGAACGCCTGATCACTCTGCGTGTCCCAAGGGATTCAGTCCTTGTTGAACAGACTTTGAAGGAAAGTCGATTGGGCGATGCATTCGGATTACGGGTTCTGGGGATTATCCGGGATGGAAAAACCAACCTGATGCCTACCCCGGAGGACGAATTATTGGCCAATGATATGCTCATTGTGGAAGGCGATCCCGAGGACCTGGACGCGCTGCGCGGCTTGAAACAATTGCAAATAGAACACGGCGCGGTATTCAACCTGAGGGACTTTGAATCACCGGATGTTGGCCTTGCGGAGGTGGTCCTTTCCCCACACACATCCCGGGCAGGGAAGACCCTGCGCCAGCTTCACTTCCGAGAGAAGTATGGCCTGAGTGTGCTGGCTGCATGGCGAGAGGGGCGTGCATATCGATCGAATATTCGTGATTTGCCTCTCCGTTTTGGTGACGCACTCTTGGTGTATGGCCGGCGGGATCGGTTGAGGGTGCTGGGAAGTGAACCGGATTTCCTCGTACTGACAGAGGCCGCGCAGGAACCGCCTCGCAGAGAAAAGGCGCCGATCGCTATACTGATCATGTTAGGCGTATTAGCTTCTGTCGTCTTGGGATTGCTCACCATTCCCATCGCTGGTGTAATCGGCTCGGCACTTATGGTGGTGACTGGCTGCCTGACAATGGACGATGCATACCGTTACATTGAATGGAAGGCTGTCTTTCTCATCGCTGGCTTGATCCCACTCGGAATTGCCATGGAAAAGACTGGAACGGCGAGTTTCCTTGCTGAGGGAATGGTGGAGTTGGTGGGAGACAGGGGAGAACTGGCTGTGATCGCTGGAACCTTTATCCTGACCTCATTCACCTCGCAAGTTATGCCCAACGCGGCTGTGACTGTACTCATGGCACCGGTGGCACTCAACACTGCCAACGATATGGCCATCTCCCCGTACTCATTGATGATGGCCGTTGCTGTAGCCGCCTCGGCCAGTTTCATGAGCCCTGTCGCACATCCCGCCAACAGTTTAGTCATGGGGCCGGGCGGTTATCGCTTTGCGGATTACCTCAAACTTGGGCTCCCACTCACCCTGCTTACCTTGCTTGTCTTCCTCTTTGTGCTTCCCATTTTTTGGCCACTATAGAGATCAGATACTCGGGATTGGAAGTCAGCGATCAGGTGTAAGCGATAAAGGGTCAATGACGAAGGACCAATGATCTGTGACCAACGACGAAGGAGGGAAGATATACTCGCAAACAATAGGTCATTGGTCGTTCGTCGTTGGTCCTTCGTCCTCTTTCCTTCGTCCCCAATCTCCAGTCTCTAGTCTCCAGTCTCTAATCTCCAACCTCTAGTCTCCAAACCACCGCCTCAAATTCGCCCGATCTACGTCACACAATTGCCACAAATCCATTTTTATAATACGCTCGATAAAAGTAGGAGTTCATCACCGAGATGACTATGACAATTCTCGTCGTTGATGACGAGCCCGCCATTGTTGACGTACTCACCTACAACCTCGAAAAAGCCCATTACCGGGTTCTAGTTGCACGCAACGGTGAGGAAGCCATTGATCAAGCGCGCCATGAGAAACCAGACTTGATCATTCTCGACCTAATGTTACCTGGTTTAGATGGTCTTGAAGTATGTCGCATCCTGCGGCGCGAGGGTGATCTGCCTATAATTATGCTCACTGCCAGGGATGAAGAGGTGGATCGAGTGGTGGGCCTGGAACTGGGCGCAGACGATTACGTCGTGAAACCATTTAGCGTTCGCGAACTGATGGCGCGCGTCAAGACCGTGCTCCGCCGAACCCGGGCCGTTCCCACTGAATCCAAACCAATGCTTGTCGTAAACGGGTTCACTTTGGACACAGTTAGACATGAAGCAAATTGGAAAGGAACCCCGCTGCCGCTATCAGCCTTGGAGTTCGAACTGTTGCACACCTTTATGATTCACCCTGGCCAGGTGTTGACCCGAGATCAACTCCTGGATCAGGTTTGGGGTTATTCCTACACCGGCGATCTTCGAGTTGTAGACACAGGCATTAAGCGGCTTAGACATAAACTACGGGCGGTGGAGCCCGAAGCTGCGGAGTGCCTCGTCACCGTGCGGGGCGTTGGTTATAAACTCATGGAAGGCTGAGGTTCGTCAGTTATCCCAACCGATATGTACTCGTAGGAAACCGATATGAGAAGCAGCATCCGGAGCAAACTCATCACAAGCCACCTCGCTGTCATTTTCCTCGCAATGGCGGTGGCTACATTCCTGCTCCTGACGCTCGGCCGGGAATACTTCATCAACGCGCTGGAACAAAGCCTCACCGCCCAGGCTCACCTCATCGCTCGGACCCTCATCCCCGAGGCAACGATCACTGAGGAAACCACCTCACTGCCCTCAGCCTATAACGCGGTCCAACAACAGGCGGTGGGGAACGTCTCCGTCCAGGTCGAGGATAAAACCTCGGAAGATGATCTTAGCGATCTTCCCACCATCCAGGAATCGAATCTCGCGTACCTCAACGAAATTTCCGTTGCTCTCAGCACGGCCATCGAGACGCGCTTCTACGTGCTTGATAACCAGGGAGTCGTGCTGGTGGATTCCACCGGCGATGAGGTCGGGAAGGATCTCGCCGGAGAAGAGGTTCTTGCGAACGCCCTGCTGGGCGAGCTTGCATCCCAAACACGCACAATATCCGGGGAGGATTGGCTCTTCGTTGCCGTCCCAGTTTGGACAGAGGACCTGGTCGCAGGAGTAGTCTACCTAGGACAACCATTGCGCGATGTGGCCGCGGTTCTCAATGACCTGCGTATGCGGTTGCTCCTGGTACTGGTCATCGCCCTTCCCCTTTCCGCCCTGATCGGATTCATGCTGGCACGCAACATCGCCAGCCCCATCAAGAGGCTCACAGTTGCAAGTGGGAGGCTGAGCCAGGGAGACTATGACTATCCACTGGGCACCCCAAGCCAGGACGAGTTAGGTCAACTCAGTACCTCATTTGCCTCCATGAGAGACCAACTCCAATCCGTGGAGCGCATGCGGACCCAATTTGTGAGCGATGTCTCCCACGAGCTACGGACCCCCCTTACGGCCATCAAAGGCCTTACCGAAACCTTGCGCAATGGTGCCGCCGACGATCCATCCGTCAGGGACCACTTCCTGGCTTCCATGGAGAGCGAGACCGATCGCTTGATTCGCATGGTCAACGACTTGCTGATCCTCTCTCGTGCGGACTCACAGGCATTATCAATTCGTCCTGAAGAGGTGGATCTCGCCGCACTCACCCATTCTGTCGTCGAGCGATTGGTTCCCAGCGCAGAGGTCGAGGGCATTGAATTCCAAATTCATTTCGATCAGATCCCATTCACTGTGGAGGCCGATCCCGATCGCATCGAACAGGTCCTTGTCAACCTTCTGGACAACGCGATTAAGCACTCTCCCGCGGGAGAGCCTATCCGGATTGAAGGCGCGCCTATTAGAGTTCACGAAGAGCATTTATCCAGCCCAACTGGTCCACGAGAAGATCCACCGCCGGTGCTTCCACCCGGTGAATGGTGTGTCATCCGCATTACAGATGCTGGAGAGGGAATCCCGCCCGGAGATCTAATCCACGTCTTTGACCGCTTCTACCGTACAGATCAATCTCGCTCTCGCGACCACGGTGGAAGTGGATTGGGACTCTCCATCGCCAAGGCGCTCGTTGAGGCTCACGACGGGTACATCTGGCTCGAGAGCCCCGCCAACCCCACCTGGCCCGAAGGGAAGCATGCCGGCACAACGGCAAGCTTTGCACTCCCTAAGAAACAGTAGTCAGTAGACAGACAACAGTAATCAGGGACTAGGAATCAGTTAATCAGTCAATACGTCAAGATGTCAATGTGTCGATAAGTCATAGGGCAAGAAGTAATCCCCAGTCTCCAGTCTCTAATCTCTAACGCTTTGTCACAGCCAAAACGCCCAGAATCTGACCTCCTTTTGCCACAACTACGCCATATGTCTATGGTTCCATGGATCAGACCCGAGTTGAGCATGTGAACCACCGAGAAGGAGGTTGATCCCATGAAAGCATTACCTATCGCTCTTGCAGGCATTCTGACCCTGAGTGCCTTTATCCCCAGCATTAAGCCTGCCACGAGTGAATCCAACGGAACCATATCGGTTTCCGGCGACGCCATGGTCAAAGTCGTACCAGATGAGGTCATATTGACGCTGGGCGTGGAAACCATGCATGAAAGGCTCAGCACAGCAAAGCAACAAAATGACCAGAAAGTGCACAGTGTGATTGACCGGGCAAAGAGACATGGCGTCCAGGAGAAGTACATTCAGACGGATTTCATCAACATCACACCGGTCTACGAAGACCATTACGATCGCCTGGATGAGCTCATCGGCTATCGGGTTGGTCGAACCATTGTCATCACTTCACGCGAGATCGACGCATTCGATGATTTGTTATCCGACGTTCTCGAGGGAGGTGCGAATTACGTGCATGGCATTGAATTCCGAACCACTGAGCTGAGAAAGTACCGCGATCAAGCCCGAGCGCTGGCCATCCAAGCTGCGAAAGAGAAGGCTGTGGCATTGGCTCAGGAATTGGAACAGCAGGTCGGCGAGCCGCTGTCGATCGCCGAAAACGCCTCGGGTTGGTGGTCATCCTATGGAGGATGGTGGGGCTCACGATGGAGCAGTTATGTGCCTCAGAACGTGATACAGAATGCTGGGGGTGACGCCTTCGTGACCGAGGGCGGCGTAGCCCCTGGCCAGATCGGTGTTTCAGCCAGCGTCAGCGTGACCTTTGCGTTGAAGTGAGGGTATCAGCCAATGATGGTGATATACGCCGTTATTCCCTCTCCCCGTAAGGGAGAGAGATTGAGGGTGAGGGTCATTGAGAATCTCAAAACGTACCCATCCTGATCCGAATCTGACACCATCCCGCCACCGAACCCTGTTTCCATGGAAGCAGATCAAATCCGGTTTGGTAATAACGAGAGTGAGGTGTCGCAATGAAATTCATGAAGTGTCTCAAGACCGTTTCCTCGTTCCTGCTGGCAATCGTAGCCGTCAGCATGGGCGCGTCAGCCGTCTCGGCTGACGGGATGATCATCCCTTTTGAGCTGGATCTTGGTTACATTCAGGTGGAGTTCCACCATGTTGAGGTCACTATCGGTGGTCCTATCGCCCGTACTCGCGTCCATCAACGTTTCTACAATCCATACAATCAGACCATAACAGGGCGCTACATCTTTCCGCTTCCCCCCGATGTGTCCATCACCAACTTCAACATTAAGCTCGATGGCGAACCCCAATCCCTCCACAGGGCTCTGGTTGCAGAGTCTGAAGAATATCTGAAGGAGGCTATCACCAATCACAAGGATCCCTCTTTGCTGCAATACCTCGGCTGGGAAACCTATGCCGTGGACCTATTTTTGCCCGCACAAGGGTCATTAGAGATGATGTTGGATTATGAAGAGATCATTCAACCGCAGGGAAATCTACTCCGATACTTTTACACATTGGGTACCGAGAGGTATTCCGCCTGGCCACTTCAAGAAGTGTCTGTACGTGTAGATCTTAAATCCGAGCAGGGCATCGCGAACGTGTACTCGCCGGGTCACCCCCTCTCGGTTCAACGTCTCAATCCTGATCACGTCAGGGCCACTTACCTGGCTCGGGACGTGCTCCCCACGGAGCATTTCGAACTTTATTACAACCTGACAGAGGAAACTTTCGGCGCTGCAATGTTGACTTCGCCGGACCCTGAGCGGAGCGATGAGGGTCACTTCATGTTCCTTTTTTCTCCCAGCTCAACGCTCTCCAGTACAGATTCGGCACCCAAAGATATCGTTTTCGTGATGGATCGGTCGGGCTCGATGGCGGGCGAGAAAATTATGCAGGCCAAAGAAGCCATGGATTTCATCCTCGGCCAATTGAACGAGCGTGACCGGTTCGCCGTCATTGCATTCGATGATCTGATCGAGAGTTCATCCGAAGGACTCCAGGGTGTCTCAAGCCGATCTGTCCAGTCGGCACAGGCCTATGTCGAGCGTCTATTTGACCGCGGCGATACAGACATCGAAGCCGCGCTGCGTCGGGCGTTGAAATTACTCGAGGATCCACGACCGGAGGCCGTCCCGACCGTCATCTTTCTCACTGACGGCATCGCAACGGCAGGAATCACGGATGATAGAAGTATTCTTGACTACGTCCGGACTTGGAATTGGAACATCGAAGCAAGCATCCACGTATTTGGAGTTGGCTACGACGTCAATACGCATTTACTCGATCAAATCGCCGCACAGAACCACGGTGATGTGACCTATGTCCTTCCTAATGAGAGCCTGGAAGTCGCTCTGACTTCCTTCTATAACAAGATCGCCTACCCGGTTTTGACGGATGTGTCCATTGCGTTTAATGGAATGAACGTCGTGGACATTCATCCTAAAGCCCTGTCCGATCTCTTCCTGGGATCGAATATGGCTATCGCCGGGCGCTACACCAGTATTCAATCCGACATGGTGTCTGTTACCATCAGTGGCCTATTGGCCGGAGAAACCTGGCTTCATACATACTCTTTTGATCATTCAGATGCAGAGAGCAAGCCATTCGTGGCACGGGTGTGGGCAACGCGCCAAATAGGCGAACTGCTCGATCTGGTAAGGCTGGAGGGTGAAAGCGATAAGTTGGTCGCTGAGATCCGAAGGTTGGGGTTGAGGTTTGGCGTCGTCACACCGTACACAACCGAACTCATTTGGGGGCAAGAACATGGCGCTGCCTCGATTACTAATATGCAACTCTACTATCAGGATAACGATGGCGATGGCGTACCAGATGTTCGGAAAGGCATCGGGGAAGCGACTGTAGGCGCGAGGGCCCAGAATCTCGCCTACCAGCAAACGCAGCAAGCGAATCTCGCCCTCGGTGCCAATGTGGTTAGCATAGGTGATAAGAACGTGGCCCAAATGGGGCTTTACGGGATCGACTTGAATCTAATCACCAATATCGGCTCCGAGTTCAACAATGCTGTAGATGATTCGTGGGTTCAAAAACATGCGGATCGCATCATCATCTTCGCCTCCGATGAGTATTTCAAATTGGCCGAGGATAAGGTCGCTAACCAACTGATGCAGGCCGGTCCCAACGTAGTCTTTGAGCACCATGGCGAAGTGATCGCCGTTCAGGCAAGTTCCACTCTGTCTCAGCTGAACAGCCCTGAATCGAAGCCGGAAATGAGCATCATCGATTGGCTTCGCATACTCCTTGAGCCTCTTTTTAACACCATTCAATAATGGGCAGAGGGAAGCATCCACCACAGGTCGCAACTTGAAACCTTCACACCCTGCGGAGGATGCTTCACCTCATTGGAGTAAAGCCCATCCGATCTAACCTAACCGGACAGGCTTTCATCCTCGGAATCGCAATTCTCGTGCAGCTGCGTTACACCTTCATCGCTCGTAGATTTCACTTTTGGGAACTCGAAGACAAGGAGATGAGTCCCGAAAGCTTCGCTCATTGCCTCATACTCCGCTTCATATAGCAGGATCTCCTCCGTCTTCATGGCACCAGCCTAAAGTATGCCTGTTCGCCTGACAATCCCAGGAGCGGGTGAATTCAACATCACCCCTAGGTGCGATTTCTGGTGACGCAGTAGGTGTGTGAGCGGCTCGCGAGCTGCCAATCCCCTCTGTCATTCCGAGGAAGCCCCGTCCCCCTGTAGTTCTGAGGAAGCCGGTAGGCATCCGAAGAATCTCGTTTTCCACAGGATGTTACTCCTACCCATAAAACGAGATTCTTCGTCGCTCCTCTCGCTACGCTCATTTCGCTCCTCAGAGTGATATCGAGTTTCGGCATGTCATTCCAAGTGAAAAATCCTCCCGAGCGAATCTGACTGAAAGCTACAGGCTAACCGCTAATAGCTAATCGCTAACCGCTTCCCGTCCACTTTGTCATCAAATATTAATGTGATTTTGGTAAAAATACTCCAATAAACTAGGTTGACGACTATATCAAAACGCCTCCTTAAAGGAATTGCCCATGAAGAAACAAGCGCAAAACCCTGAATCCACCCGCAAAGGCCTCATCAGGTCTGCCGGCTTGATCATCTTCATGGGCGTAGCCGTTTTCCTGGTGGCCGCATGCGGTGGCACCCTCACGGAAGAACCAACACCGCAGAGTATTCAGGAGGCTCAGACCGAAGGACCTCCAATGGCAGTAACTGAAACCCCCGAGGCTGAAGGTGGAGAGGAAGAAGAGACAATGACCCAGAACCAATCCTTTGCGGGCACACAACCGGCTCCCGACTTTCCAACTGGACTCGAATGGCTCAACACAGAGCGCCCACTTTCCCTCGACCAACTGAAGGGCAAAGTCGTCCTACTCGATTTCTGGACCTATGGATGCATCAACTGTATGCACATCATCCCTGATCTGTCCCAACTTGAGGAGGAATACCCTGATGAACTCGTTGTGATCGGTGTCCACTCGGCCAAATTTGAAAACGAAGGCGATACCGATAACATCCGTCAGATCATTCTGCGTTACGGTTTGGAACACCCCGTCGTCAATGACAGTGATTTCATCGTGTGGCGAACCTGGGGCGCGCGTGCATGGCCCACATTAGTCCTTATCGATCCAGCAGGTAACATCGTCGGAGGTCACAGCGGTGAGAACATCTACCCCATCTTTCAGCCCATAATCGATTCTCTCGTCCGGGAGTTCGATGCCAATGGCATCCTGGATCGAACACCGTTGGACCTCAAACTGGAGAAAGAGGGATTGCCGGAAACAGTCCTCTCTTTCCCTGGCAAAGTCCTCGCAGATGAGCAGGGAGGTCGCCTCTTTATCGCTGACACCAACCACCACCGCATCGTCGTCGTAGATATCGAGAGTGGCGAGGTGTTGAACGTTATTGGGAACGGCGACGCTGGATTAACAGATGGTGACTTTAGAGATGCATCCTTCACTCACCCCCAAGGCATGGCCCTCTCACCGGATGGAAAGATCCTATACCTGGCGGATACAGAGAACCACTCCATTCGCCTCATTGATCTCGATGAAGAAGCCGTGAGCACACTTCTAGGGACCGGAGAACAGGGGCGCGTGTATCCACCACTCGGTGGGATTGGACCAAAGGTTGCACTCAGGTCACCCTGGGACCTAGAACTCCACGAGGGCGCCCTCTATATTGCCATGGCGGGATCGCACCAAATATGGAGTTATGACCTGGTCAGCAGAGTTGCAGAGCCGCTTATCGGCAACGCTTTTGAGGGCACCAAGGATGGGACTTTTAGAGAGGCCGAACTCGCACAGCCCAGCGGTCTCGCGCTGGACGGCACGGGGCGTCTCTATTTCTCAGACTCTGAAGCAAGCTCTATCCGCTGGGGTGACATCCAGGGAGAAGAGGTCTTCACGCTCGTCGGCAGTGGCGAAAGCCTCTTTGAATTCGGCGATGTGGATGGCGTCGGACGTGACGCTCGCCTACAACACCCGCTGGGCGTCGTCGTCCTCGGCGATACGATCTTCATCACCGATACCTACAATCACAAGATCAAAAACATCGACCCCGACACCTCGGAGATCACGACCTTTCTCGGCGATGAAGCAGGATGGCGAGACGGAGATCAGCCACTTTTCTACGAGCCTGGGGGTTTGGATGTTGCTGGGGATAAACTCTATATCGCAGATACCAACAACCATGCTATCCGCGTTGTCGATCTCGCATCGCTGGAGGTCAGCACCCTGGTGCTGAAAGGTATTGACCGTTACATGACCTCCACCGATGAGGCTTACTCTGGCGACCTGGTGCGATTCGATCCAGTCATCGTCCAAGCCGGAGAAGGTCGAGTACTGCTTCAGGTGGACCTCCCTGAAGGCTACAAAGTGAACGATGAAGCCCCCTCCTCCATCGACTGGAACGTAGAAGGGGATGTCGTCGAGTTACCCATCGACGCTAACATCACACAGGCGGGCATCTTGTTTCCAGTCGAGTTGGAAGTCAGCTTCCAAGAAGGACAAGGGATGCTGATCAGCGACCTGTCCATCATTTACTGCGAATCCGAGAAAGAAAGCCTCTGTCTTATTGAGCAGGTACGCCTGGAGGTGCCCATCAGCGCATCGCCATCGGGTGAGAATTTCATCGAACTCCTGTACGAGATTCCCGCGCCGAAATTGAACAGTAGACAGTAGACAGATATCAGCTTTTAGCTCTTAGCTGTTAGCTTTTAGCTTTCAGCTATCAGCGGTCAGCTATCAGTAGCCAGATATCTGATCCCCGATTAACTGATTCCTGATCACTAATGTCTAATCTCTAATCCCCAGTTACTTTAGCTAGCGTAATTCTCATTGGCCAGTATGGCCAGGGTTAATTGCGGCGTATATGGTTGATTTTTTAGTGATGATTGTATAACCTGTATTGAGGCACAGTTTCTCCATAACAAAGATCCGTGGAGAATTCCTTACCGTGTTTATTTAATTAATGAAGCATTTTCATACACCTCCCAAAAATCGTTCGAGTAAATGTAGATCTCCTCTCGAGCGATTCAAATCCGCATGGATAACTCCTGGATCTCTTGTATCATGTCGCCTCGTAGCCCACAATTCGTAGGGGGACCTTACCGGAAGAGCCAAGAAGGAGGATGCAATGTCTGAAGAATATGAACCCATTTACGCTCCCGAACCACCGGCCCCTCGACCATGGAACGAAATCTGGCTCAGCGCAATCACCAGCCCATCCGTAGAAACATTTGAGGAGATTGCGAACGACCCCAACGCGAAGGCCAACAGAGCTTTTGCCTGGGTCTTTGTAAGCGCTCTGGTCGCGTATGCCATCATGATGGTATTGCAGTTCTTTGTCGGGGGCATTCTTGGTCTAAGCGCTTTCGGTATGGACGAAGTCATGGCACTCTTTGGAGCGTCTATCATTATAATGATCTGCTGCGCTCCAATCGGAGGCGCATTGGCAGTTCTCGGATTCGCGATCAATACCGGCCTTTCTCAACTCATCGCTGGCCTCCTGGGCGGAACTGGCACCTACGACAAACTGGCATATGCATTTGGCTCAATTACCGCCCCAATATCCCTAATCTCGAGCGTGCTTGCCCCCATCCCATACCTGAACTGCTTGGGGATACTCTTAGGCTTCTACGTCGTTGTGCTCAACGTTATTGCACTCAAAGCTGTCAATCAATTCGATTGGGGAAGGGCGATTCTCACCTACGTCATCATCTGGGTGGGCGCGATATTTATCGTGGCCTGCATTTTCATCTTCTTCCTTGCATTGCTTGGACCTGCCATCGGAAACGTCTTCTCGGAAATCATGCAGAGCTACTAGCCGGCTTTTCAGCGTCGACAACGACCTCATGCGATCCACCATGATCCAAAGAACCCTGAGGGGGCACGGCTACGCCGTGCCCCTACCGTTCTGCAGACGCTAAATTTCACCCCCTGTCATTCTGAGGGAGCTGTCAGGCGACCGAAGAATCTCGTTTTACACAGCCACTTCCCACCCGCCCTAAAAACGAGATTCTTCGTCGCTCCTCTCGCTGCGCTCAATCCGCTCCTCATAATGACATACTTGCTTCCCTTGCATGACACCCACAAAGTATCCACCAGCAGGATAACCCTCCAACAGCTAGGACAACGAGCATGAACAGTGCCATAATTAGTCCTGACCAAAACATATCTCTCGTAAATACTTCAGGAGTCATCATGAACTTCGACGACCCGCATTCATTCTCCGACCTCCAACAAAGCAAAATCACCCACATTGACCTTCAATTTGAGGTTGATTTCGAACAGCAGGTGCTTGCCGGCGTAGCTCAATACACTTTAGATAGACCCATTCAAGGATCCCTCTTTCTAGATACTTACTCCTTGGAAATCCCTCGCATCCACTCCGGTGAAACCGATCTCGTGTGGGAGTTCGACAGCTCAGACTCACTCCTTGGTGACCGCCTGCACATCAAGGATCTAAGAAATGAGGACGCTTTCACGATCATATTCCGCACCGGATCAGGGTCGAAAGCTCTTCAATGGCTCAATCCAGAGCAGACGGCAGGGGGCGAGCATCCTTACCTCTTCAGTCAATGCCAGAGCATCCACGCTCGTAGCATTTTTCCCTGCCAGGACACCCCCTCACTGCGATTCACCTACGATGCTCGGGTTAGCGTGCCCAACCCGCTCAGCGCTGTCATGGCAGCCGCGCCTGACGGGAAGCGTGACGTGAACGGCATGACCGTATTCCACTTTAAGATGCCCCAAAGGATCCCTTCCTATTTGTTCGCCATCGCAGTCGGCAATATCACATCCAAAGACCTCGGTCCTCGCTGCCGCATCTACGCAGAACCAGAAGTGATCGATGCGGCCGCATGGGAATTCGCCGACATCGAGACACAGCTTAAGGAGGCTGAAGCCCACCTCGGCGCATATGTCTGGGACCGATACGATATGCTGGTGATGCCTCCTTCATTCCCATTTGGCGGGATGGAAAATCCACGCCTCACTTTCCTCTCCCCCACCCTGCTGGTCGGCGACCGTTCCATGACCAGCATCGCGACCCATGAACTGGCTCACTCATGGACTGGGAATCTGGTGACCAACGCCACCTGGGAGGATTTCTGGCTGAACGAGGGTTGGACAGTCTATGCTGAGCGCCGGCTGCTGGAGGTACTGGAGAGTGATGCTTACGCCAACCTGGAAGCCTCTATCGGCTATGAGAAGATGCTCGATTCAGTGGAGATGGTTGGGATGGATTCAGACTTATCCAAGCTCAAAGTCGATCTCCGCGAAACGGATCCAATTCAAAATGTAACCTGGGTTCCCTATGAAAAAGGCTACCTTTTCCTGGTCCGGGTTGAACAAGTCGTCGGGAGGGAGCGCTTTGATTCATTTGTCAAGAAGTACATTGAAACCTTTTCATTCCAATCCATCACCACGGAGGAGTTCCTCACCTTCTTGAAGAAAGAACTTCCTGGTATCGAAGATCAAATTGACCTGCATACATGGGTCTACGACGTTGGCATTCCCGAAGACACACCAAAGTTCAGTTCAATACTGATGGATGAGGTCAATAACGCTGTGAACGGGTATAACGAGGGGCGTCTTCCCACTGAGGATGAAGTTTCCCCATGGAGGCCATCCCAGATCGAACTATTTCTCCGCCTGCTCCCGGAGGAGATCCCAATCGAAGATTGCCGTGCCATCGAAACCCTGTTCCACTTCAAGGAAAGCCGGAATTTCCTTCTGCTCACGAATTTCTACCGCACGGCCATCCGAAGCGGGTATGAAGAAGTCCTTCCTAGTGTCGAGGAACTGTTGGCTAGCAACGGACGCATGCTGTTCGTCAACGCCCTTTATGTAGAATTAGCACGGGCATCCTGGTCGGAGGGGCAAGTACGTGAGATCTTCGAAAGATACAAATCACGATACCATCCTCTGGCAGCAATGAGTATCGATCGAATGTTATCTCGAGAAGGCGTATGAGAAACACCTCGCAAATCGCTATTGGATGATATTCCGGACGCTGGATGAATTTGAATGAGCAAGAACTTATCGCAGTTTCTAAATGATGGGGGTCCTATTCTTCTCGATGGCGCAATGGGCACCCAACTGGCCGAAATGGACCTGCCAATGGGCGGGCAGAATAATCTCAGCCACCCCGAAAGTGTTCTAGAGATTCACCAAGCCTACTCCGATTGCGGATGCGACATCCTCACCACAAATACGCTCACAATGAACCGCATCTACATCGAGGCTCATAATCTGGGCATTGATGTTCAGGAGGTCAATCAGGTCGGCGCTCATCTCGCCAGGACAGTGGCTGGCGAAACACTCTTTGTACTTGGCGACATGAGTTCCACAGGCAAGATACTCCAGCCCTACGGCGAACTCGCAGAATCGGATGCCTACAACGCTTACATCGAACAGGCTGCCTCGCTGGCTGATGGCGACGTGGATGGCTTCATCATTGAAACAGTGTATGACTTGAATGAAGCGCTGTGCGCCATTCGTGCATGCAATGAGATCGCCGACCTACCCATTCTCTGTACGATTTCATTCACCACATCCGAGCGCGGCGGACGCACCATCATGGGGAATTCAGCGAGGGATTGCGCTGAGGCTATCACCGATGCTGGAGCCAAAGCAGTCGGCGTCAACTGCGGCGACCTGGATCCTTTTCAGACAGCAGAGGTCATTGCCCTGCTCCGGGAATGGACGACGCTTCCACTTATTGCACAACCCAACGCGGGAAAGCCCAGATTGATCGGTGACCAAACGGTTTTTGACATGGATCCGAGCGTCTTTGCTGAAGGAATCGAAGCTTGTCAGCAAGCCGGAGCCAGCCTCCTGGGTGGCTGTTGCGGCACAACGCCGGAACACATCAGCGCAGTTGCAAAGATTCTGGGGAAATCAGTAGACAGTAGACAGTAGTCAGATTTCAGCTATTAGCTTTTAGCTTTCAGCTATCAGCAATCAGCTTTCAGCTAATACGTCAACAAGTTGATAGGTCAAGATGTCGATGTGTGCGTCCAATACCAAGAGGCACGCATTAAGTAATCTCTAGTCTCCAGTCTCTGACCCCCGATCCCTGATTAACCGATTCCTGATCCCTAATTTTATGTTCTCTTATCAATTTTTGACTTATTGACAGAATAACTGATCCCTGATTAACTGCTATCTGATTCCCACCTCAATCTTGAGTAGAAAGGTGTGCATTTAGATGATCGTGAGCGATCCCCATTCCTATTCTGATCCTTCTCAAGGGATGATCCAGCATATTGAATTCGATCTTACCTTCGACTTCCATTCACACCGCATTGACTCAATCGCAACCTACACACTCGATAAGCCCGTCACAGGTTCCTTTTTCCTCGATACCCGCGAGATTGAGGTCGATCAGATCCGGTCCAATGGAAGGCCGCTTGCCTGGACCTTCGACGCATCCCATGATCTCCTCGGTGACCGTCTTCATCTGACGGATCTCCAGGATACGCAAAGGTTCACCATCCATTACACGCCTGCTCAAAATGCACGCGCGCTGCAGTGGCTAACACCTGAGCAAACCGCTGGAGGTAAACACCCCTATCTGTACAGTCAGTGTTACGCGTTAAACGCCCGTAGCATCTTCCCCTGTCAAGATTCACCCTCGGTGCGCTTCACCTATAGTGCCGAACTACACGTGCCCCATCCACTTAGCATTGTCATGGCCGCGGCGCCCTCGGCGTCTGAGGAAAGCAGAGCGATGCGTCACTACCGATTCGAGATGCCCCAGCCGATCCCCTCCTACCTCCTCGCGTTCGCGGTGGGTCGAATCGTATCCAAGGATCTCGGCCCACGTTGTTGCGTCTATGCCGAACCCGAGATGGTCGATGATGCGGCATGGGAGTTCGCCAAAGTGGAGAGTTACCTCGATGCTGCTGAAGGACTCTTTGGCCCCTACCTCTGGGACCGCTACGACATCCTGATCATGCCGCCCTCATTTCCATACGGTGGCATGGAGAATCCTCGCCTCACCTTCATATCACCAAGATTCATCGTTGGCGACCGCTCCTTGACGGGTGTCATCGCTCACGAATTGGCACACGCCTGGACTGGAAACCTCGTTACCAACGCTACATGGGAGGATTTCTGGTTGAATGAAGGCTGGACTACTTACGCGGATTATCGAATCAAAGAAATCATCAATGGAAGGGATTTTGTGGACCTCACTAAAGCTATGGATTACAACGAAGTGATGATGGATATAGAACGATTTGGTATAGACTCCGATCCCACTCGATTGAAGTTCTCACAAGAAGGGGTTGACCCAGAAGCTGTGTTCTCCTCCATACCCTATATCAAAGGCAGTTTTTTCATCCAATGCCTGGAGGAAGCCGTCGGGAGGAAGGCTTTCGACGCATTCATCCGCAAGTACATCTCAAGGTACCGCTTCAAATCACTTACTACAGAAGCTTTTGTCGATCTTCTCCGACATGAGCTACCGGAAAGCACATCGAAAGTGCCCATTCAGGATTGGATCTACGAACCGGGTTACCCCTCCGAAAGCCCCGAATTCCGTTCTGACCTCTACGATGATGTCAGTGCCATACACTCAGCTTATCGAGAGGGAACGCTCCCAAAAAAGAGCGATATTTCAAATTGGATCACACAGCAGCGTATGCTCTTCTTCCAAATGCTGCAGGATGATGTCCCAATAAAGGATTGCCGCTATTTCGACGATCTCTTCGAGTTGGGGGTATGCCGTATTCAGGTCATACTCATGCAGTACTATTCCAATGCCATTCGCGCTGGCTACAAAGAGCTCCTGCCAAGGATTGAAGACTTCATGGAGATGACGGGAGGTCAATATCCGCTCCGGCGAGTGATGCAAAGCCTGGTTGAGACCGATTGGTCCAAGGACCTCGCGCGTCCGCTCTACGAGCGCAACCGCCACCGCTACCATGCAATTACCCGATCCACCCTCGAGCGTATTCTCTCAGAGGCAGGATTATGATGATGGTAAGCCACCGAGATCGAATTAGGAAGTGAGTTAGACATTGTCTACCAAACCTAATGACACGAACCTTCCATCAAACATTCATGAGCAGACTCTGCAGCCTGGGAATCGTCACTACACTGTCGCCGTTCCTCATGGTTATTCAGATGAAGTCCCTGTACCCCTTGTCATGGCCTTTCATTATGCAGGTCATGGTAGTCCCTATTACGGCAAGCTCATGCTCCTCGATCTTATTGAGCCTGCGCTGCGCGAGTTGGGCGCCATCATCGTCGCTCCGGACTGCACAGCTCCCGATTGGACCCATCCTCAGAGTGAGGGGGATGTCCTTGAGTTGCTTGATCATATTGAGAGCAACTATCTCATTGATATGAGTAAGAGGCTTGTAACCGGATACAGCTTGGGAGGAATCGGAACCTGGCACATGGCACTGGAACACCCGGATCGCTTCTCTGCTGCGATCGTCATGGCGGGCATCCCGCCATCGAACATTCATGAACTTCAATTGCCCATGCCATTCTATGTCATTCATAGTCGTGATGATGAATTCATGCCATTGAACCGAACCGTTGAAGCAGTAGATACACTCCAAAGTAGAGACGCCCCAATAGAATTAATGATCCTTGAGGGGATCACCCACTTTCAGACCTGGCGCTACACCGAGCCCCTGAGAATGACCATCCCTTGGTTAGAAGGAGTTTGGGGCGAGGAAGGTTAACCCTTGCGAAGGTTTAAGCGAACCACAGGTTCGCCAACCTTCGCAAGGTTCATTGGTATGAGCTATAGAGGCTTCTCCCTCAGAAACCTATCCCACAAGTCAATCAAACGTCAGGAACACTTCACACTACACTCCAATCCCCATCCTACAATGGCGCTGAGTTGGAAAAAGATAAAGGATCAAGTAGCGTTTCAAGCCCACTCGCCTTACAATCATGGCGAGACGTCCATTACATTCAACGAGTAGACATAGTTCGTGCTTCATCGATGCAGGTTCCAAGAGGAGCTTCAAAATGTTAAATCTGTTCATTCGTTCTGTGATGGTGTTGGCCTTACTATTCGGGCTCGTATTTGCAATTGGGTTAGCAGTTCTGTGGTATTTCGACATGCCGCTTTGGATCTCGATCATCTTTGCCGTCGGCGTTGTCCTTCTGCAATATGCCATTGGCCCATGGATACTGGAGCTTATTTACAAGATTCAGTGGAAAAAGATGCGCGCGGTAAATCCTGATCTCGCGGACTTTGTCGAGAACGTCTGTGCGGCCAAAGGCATCCCACTTCCACGATTTGGTGTCATCGAGGATGGCAACCCCAACGCGTTCACATTCGGACATTATCCTGGAGACGCCCGGCTGGTAGTCACTACCGGTTTACTGGGCAAGCTGGAGAGAGAGGAACTCCAGGCCGTCGTCGCCCATGAGCTTGGCCACATCGCCCACTGGGACTTCGTCGTCATGACCATCGCTGCTATAATCCCTCTTCTCCTATACATTCTTTTTGTGGGATCTCGCGTCGGTCGTGTTAGACGTAGGGGAGGCGGTGCTGGATTTGTCATCATCATCGTGATTGTCTCCTACATTGCATACATCATCAGCCATTACATCGTGCTCTTACTCTCAAGGGTGCGTGAGTATTACGCTGACCAATTCGCTGGTGAAGTAACCGGTAATCCTGAGGCGTTATCCACTGCACTGGTCAAGGTCGCGTATGGCCTGGCAACTTCCGCAGAGGGTGAGAAGAAAGACGACACACGCACCTATGCCGCAAGGGCCATGGGAATCTTCGACCCCAAAGCGGCTCAAACTCTGGCGCTTGCTGGAGCAGCCGCAGGAACGGTCTCTCCGGAGTCCATGACGAGCGCTATGAAGTGGGACCTTTGGAATCCGTGGGCTGCATTTTACGAACTCACTTCATCGCACCCACTTCCGGCTAAACGCATACGCTCTATGGAGCGGCAAGCCCAAGCGATGGGAAAACCCACTCGCTATACTTTCCGCAAGGTCCGACCTGAGAGCTACTGGGATGAATTCCTTGTTGATTTCCTCATAAACAACCTTCCACTTATCGGGTTCATTGTCGGGGTTTTACTGGCAGCTGCAATCATCTTGCTGACAGGATTCTTTTCCGCTGCAATAGGCGTTTTCCTGCTCATCCTCTCCGGTACCTGGTGGATGAAACGCTGGTTCTCGTACAGACACCAATTCAACGAGCGGCGCACCGTACACTCTCTTGTCGATGAAGTCAAAGTATCCGCGGTGCGATCGATCCCATGCACTCTGGAGGGCGAGATCATCGGACGCGGCGTGCCGGGCCTGTTCTACAGCGAAGACCTCGTCATGCGGGACTCGAGCGGCTTCATGGTCGTGGATTACCGCCAGCCATTACGTATTTTTGAGTTTTTCTTTGGTTGGATGAAGGCTGAAGATTTGATAGGGAAACGAGGAAAGGTGATGGGCTGGTACCGCCGTTCGCCGCGCCCCTACCTTGAGATGCGAAAACTGGTACTCGAAGATGGTGATACCATCACCAGCTATCTCTACCCATTTCAGCAGCTTCTTGTGTACATCGGACTGGGTTTGGGTGGTTTCCTACTCCTGCTTGAACTGCTCTCCTTGTTCTAACGCACCTTACCCCACCTTCGCCGCATCTGTTACGGCATCGATGAAATGATGTCATCGATGCCGTTCTCTTGGTTTCCTAGTAAGCGGTCGTGCGAAACACTGGCTGGAACAGATCTTTGCGATGCGCACAAACTGGATCCACATGACAACGGAAACATTCCGGTTCGGTCATCTCCGGGCAATACCGACGAGAATTGAAGAAGAACCAGTCAACGAAGCCCATGCTCTTCCCCGAAACCTCAACCAACTTCTCGATCGCTTGATAAGCCGAATAACGCACAGCCCACTCCTTCTCGGGCTCTAACAAGCACCGGCCTTGCAACCTCTCCTCCAGATCCGAGTCTACGACATCTATTAACCCGGTCCGTAAGCATGAGCGCATCAAGTGGTAATCAATGATTGGAGGCATCGGAGAGTCTGGACGAAGCTTCAGGAAGCCTTCGGGCCGATCGGCAAGGATCAACGCCAGGAGCACTGGCTTCTTTCTCAGTGGATCCTCCTTGTAGCCACCAATGTGATCCATAAGGCCTAAAAAGGTCCCTAGCGTGTCCTCGGCAGCGTTGGCTGCATCAACCAATTGGATCGGTTCATGGCCTAATGCAAGCATATCCTCACCATACGACCGCGCTTGAGCCAGATGTAAATCCAATGCTGGCATCGGATCAGAACCGTCATCTGCGCGGAATAGTTCAAGCATATCTTCTCGCGTCATCTCCGCATGACGTCTCGGGGTGAAAAAGTCTGAATCCTCTTGGGTCAGCTTCCGAAAATAGGCGAGCCAGAGGTAGTCCGAACCCTTGGCCTCTACGCCATCGATGGTGGCAATCAATGGCACGCTGTACCGACCCTCGGCGGTCTCCCAGAACCCGAATTGTTGCAAGGTGCTCGCAAAGAAAAAATCTATCGTAACCGGGTGTCCAACGGGCGGGTATCCATCCCCGGTGAAATCAAAGTTTTCCGATTCCTCCAGCGCAGAGATCCTCGCAGCCACTCGATCGATCTGATTCAGATTCAGGACTACTCGATTGTCTTGCGTTTCGACCGGAGGTGGACCTTCTTCCCAAAGCGCTGTTGGGCCTACTGCGGTGATCATATGGGCGGCCAGCGGTAAGGCCGCTCGAGCCGCCATGACGGGGTGCTCACCCATGGCCAAACCAGCCAGAGTGGCGCCACAGAAGCTGTCACCCGCGCCAGTGGGATCTAACTCCTCAATCTCCAGGGCTGGGAGATGCGTGCTTTGTTCCCCCTGGATCACCAACACGCCCTCATTCCCTAAAGTGATGAAGAGGTACTTGCCGGGGTGCGTGACGGCGGCCTCGGCAGATCCGAAGAGGGCACAAGCCTCATCCGCATTCATGAAGAACACATCCGCACCGTCAAAGAGACTTCGCACGCTTTCGGTTTCGCGATGGATGATGCTTCGCGCAGTACCAATGGAAATCCACCTCGCGCCCTTGGACCGGCAAGCCTTCAAGAAATCGAGCTGGTTCTGGGCGGTCCCCAGAGCGGTTATGTGAACAAGTTGAAATTGAGACAACTCCATCGGCATCCCCATGGGATCCAGCAAGTGCTCTACTCCCAATGTCGATACCTGCAGTTCTGTTTTTCCACCACCAAGATGGGTGATTTCGAAGCGCGGTAACTCGTCAACGGTAATCACGGGGCCGATCCACTCGATGCGTTCACTCAGCGGCTTCAAGCTTTCGGGCATCGGATCGGGGCGCGGTGCATACATGCTCACCCTTACCCCCATGCGATTTGCAGCCGCGGCCGTGTACAAACCGGCCCCTCCAGGGGAATGAACACTCTTCCCAGAAAAGTGAAGGACGTCCAATGAGGCTCCGCCAATGACTAGTAAGTCCCTCATCGCATTCTCCTCAGTTAAGCTTCAAACATGTATTGAAGACCTACATTCATCGCAACGGCGGATGATTCCAAGTCTAAGGGTGTCAATCTCTCGCAAACCAAACTTATAAGAATTGCTAAAAGAAATCAATACCCATGTCCTCTTTTCTATTCCCATGGGTATAGGGATTCATCAGCACTGCAGCGCAAAGAACGACATCCGGTTAGGACATGTCATTCCGAGGGAGCCGTAAGGCGATAGAAGAAACTCGTTTTCTGTGAGGATCGTTTCTCCTAAACTAAAAACGAGATTCTTCGCCTCGTCGGTCGCTTTGCTCCCTCTGCTCCTCAGAATGATAATGGGGGAGGGAGGGTTCTCCCTACGATTTAGTCGACGAGCGCCAATTCAACGCCCACGTGGGGCCAAAGCCTGCTTTAGCCGGCGCATGCTGAGTAGCACGGACATTCATGTCCGTGCGAACGATTTGGCCGAAGCATCATAATGATCCCTCAGTGCAAATGCGCTCCGGAACGACAGGTGGTGGGGAATGTCATTCTGAGGAACCGAAAGGCTTCCGAAGAATCTCGTTTTTCACAGGCTCGTCCCGCCTACCCAAAAAACGAGATTATTCGTTTTTGCGGAGGCAGAGTGTCTTTTCGAAAAAGCCCAAACCTCCTGATGGACAATTGAGATTCATCATGTAGACTAGGTATTAAAAACTGGAGGGAACAACAATTATGAGCAGTGGAGAACTCACTACCGAAACCAGAGACGTAAAAGGGTTCACCCAAGTCGAATTGAAGGATTACGGTGATATGGTCATCGAACAAGGCATCGAGGAAGCGCTCACCGTTGAAGCCCATCCGGACATCCTCAAAAAAATCAAGACAGAGGTGCGCGATGGTTGCCTCATCATCGAGGTCAAGGGAACATGGCTGGATAAGGTGGGTGATGTCCTTTCAACAGGTTTTACTGGAAGGAAAATCCATTATTCATTGACCGTAAAAGACCTCAACAGACTTTCTATCTCGGGTGCTGCTCGTGTCAGGGCCTCAGACATCGAATCGGATGAGTTAGCGCTTCGGGTATCCGGGGCTGCCGATGTCAGGATTGATACTCTGGCAGCACGCAGCCTTGAGGTCAGCCTGCCAGGCACCGGAAGAATCCAATTAAACGGCGAGACAGATGATCAGCATATCCGAGTGAGTGGTGCGGGGCATTACGATGGGGGAAGGCTGGAATGCAACACCGCTGCGATTAAGTTAAGCGGCGCTGGCAGCGCCACTCTCTGGGTCACAGAGGGCTTGGACGTGACCATCAGCGGTATTGGCAATGTATCGTACTACGGTTCACCCAAGCTCCAGAGAAATATCACCGGTCTTGGGTCCATAACACCCCTAGGCGAACCGTGAGGTGTCCCTATCGTGATCTGCCGGATGTTAGCTGGTTAAATGCTACCATGCAGAGATGCAATCTTCAGGTAGAAGTTGGGATTAAGTGGCGAGACTTATCATGGGAAATGCTTCAGGATGCACAATTCGACAGGCAACCGTTGAGGATGCCAATGCTATAGCCTCCCTGTGCGGCGAGCTTGGATACGAAACCTCCACCGTAGAGGCAGAAAGGAGACTCAAAACCTTACTCAATACCAAAGGCCATGTGGTCTTCGTCGCCACCTCCAGCGATGGTTCAATTTCGGGGTGGATCCACATCTTCGGCACACAATTCTTGACGGTCGACGCATTTGCCGAAATCGGGGGGCTGGTGGTCACGGATACACACCGTGAACAAGGAATAGGCAAGGCACTCTTATCCCAGGCGGAAACGTGGGCGGAGATGAATGAGTTCTCCCGTATTCGAGTTCGAAGTAGGTTTTCTCGCCATGCGGCTCACATGTTTTATGCTCAGGCAGGATATGAATTTATCAAAGATCAAAAGGTCTTCGCAAAGTTAATTTAATAAGGCCACTTTGCACCTTTACATCACAACCAATCATTGCACTGGAACTTCACCGCTCTCATGGGTGAGCCCGAATCTGGCGAAAGCTCACGAGTAATGGAATCGCTCATCAATAGGTTTCATGGATACAACGGACCGAGTTCTACCAATCGTTATAGGAATCAAAAAAGATAATCATTCTTGTTGCCGCAGCTGAATACGAGGTGCTTTGGCTTCACCAAAGCGAAGGAGTGTAGGTTATGAAAGGCACCGACCGATTCCTAATCGCTTTTGTCATAGGCGTAGTCATTCTAGTCGTAATAGCCTTCGCAGTGACATTGCTGCGACCTGAACCCGAATATCAGGTAGAGGATAGCCCGGAGGGCGTCGCTCATAATTACTTGCTCGCACTCCAGAAGGAGGATTATGAGCGCGCCTATAGCTACCTTTCACGACAACTTGAAGGCTATCCGACTTCAACGGAGGATTTCACTGAAGACGTACAGGATTATTCATGGGCTTTCCGCAGCGGGAGAAACTCGACCCTAACCATTGAATCCGTGGATGTAGCGGATTACAAAGCGGATGTCACTGTGAGAGAGACCCAATTCTACGGAGGGGGGATATTCGACAGCAGCCAATCCATCAACACATTCGAAATGTTCCTCCAGATGGAACATGGGGATTGGAAGATCGCCGATTCCGAATATTACTTCGCGTACTGCTGGACATTTGAGAATGGATGCCGCTAGCTTTCCTCAGTGAAAGGAGGAACCATGCACACCCCGCGCCGTTTGTACATTTACGCTGTATCGATTGTCAGCCTTCAGGCCGTAGCATGGGCTGTCATCTCATTACTGCGAAACCTGATCATCTCAGGGCTTGATCCCAATGTGGAAGCCCTCGCGTTTCAAATCGCCATTATCTTGATTGGACTCCCAGTCTACATCGTCCATTGGCTTTGGGGGCAGCGACTAGCCCATCGGGACGTAGATGAGCGAGGATCCACCATCCGTCGACTATACCTTTACGGTATGGAGACCATTTTTCTGGCATCGTTTGTTAATAGTGCATTTCAATTATTGAGCACCATCTTCGCGCTGCCCTCTGGAGACGCCCCAAACATGATGTGGAGGGATTTCTCTGCCGCGGATGCTATAGCCTACGACCTGATCGCTTTGGTTATCCTTGGCTTCCTTTGGTTCTACCACCAAAGGGTCCTAGCCGATGATGCCAAGGTCATTCCCGAAACCGGCGGATCTGCTACCGTGCGCCGCCTCTACATTTACATCTTCTGCGCCGCGGGCTTAGCCATGACGACCACCACCCTCATCGAACTTCTGCGCTGGCTGATGTTCCAGATCGATGCCGGTGACGCGATCAGGACACAACGCGGATGGGAGCTCAGCCGCGAAGTGGCCCGCTTGATCATTGGACTTCCACTTTGGGTGATCTTCTGGCGCTGGGCACAGCGGCTATTCCTCAAGGGCGGTGATGAAGAGCGCGATTCTGCCCTGCGTAAGTTTTACCAATACGCCATAGTGTTTCTAGCTGCAATATCCGCAGTAACAAGTGCCACATTCATCCTTGCTGGCTTCTTCCGCAGGGTCCTAGCTGTGTCTGGGGGCGTTGGTGAGGGAGACATTCGGACACCACTCTCCATCATTCTGATCATGATCGCACTCTGGGTGTATCACACATACGTCCTCCGCGAGGATGCTCAACTCGCCGAGGAGGCGCCCAGGCAAGCAAGGATCCGCCGAATCTACTGGTATCTTACGGCAGCCATTGGGCTCTGCGCATTCCTCGTGGGCCTATCCGGCGATATCAGCGTTCTCATCCGCTCACTGGAAGAGGCATCCTTCGGTACCGGCTTGAAGGAACAATTGGCATGGTACACAGCCGCTCTTCTCGCTGGTCTTCCTGTGTGGATCATCCCATGGTACCAGGCTCAGAAGCGGGCTGCATCCACTGAAGAAGAGGGGGCAGAGGAACGCCGCTCGGTAGTTCGGCGGATCTACATCTATTTCTTCCTCTTCGTCGCCACCATGACCATACTTTCAAGCGTCATCTTCATTGTTTTCCAGATCCTGAGCGTGCTCCTTGGAGAACCGGCTCCTTCATTCAGTGAACTCGTTCAACCAATAGCATTCAGCATTGTCACGGCATTGGTATGGATCTACCACTGGTGGGTGCTACGAGAAGACAGGCAGCGCTCTATCGAAGATGAGGAAGAGCGCCTTGAAGAATTTCGGTTAGTTGTGGTGGATGTGGGAGACGGAAGCTTTGCACGAACCGTCATCGCTGAACTTGAGCGCGCGCTACCGGGACTCTCTCCTACAGCCCTCGTCCTCACTCAATCAGAGACTGATGACGCGGAAGAGAGGGAGGATCCCTCAATCGCCATAAGCCAGGCACATGTTATCCTTGGGCCTTGGGAGACCAAAGTCGTCGGCGGTGCAGGTGGGGTTGTTGGCCCTGAACTCGTGGAGTCAATCTCCATAAGTGAAGCAAAAAAACTGCTGATCCCAACTAGGTCCGACGAATGGGAGTGGGTTGGCGTTGAACGATGGGACCGTCAGGCAATCGTGCACCAGAGCGTGAACGCGGTCAAGCAAGTAGCGGCAGGAGAAGCAGTCAAGCTTGTCAAGCCGCTTGGCGCTGGCGCAATCATCGGGATCATCATCGCTGCGATCATCCTTCTATTCGTAATCGCCATTCCTTTGATCTCTTTCTTAGCATTTTCACTGATGGGATTCTGAGCCTATACACTATCACTGAATCAGGACAACACAACGACGATACACCCGGGTAAATGTATCCATCGTAAACCGGCCCTCGTCGCCGTCATCAGGGCTCGCGCAAATGCGGATCTGAATGACGGCGACGGTTGTAATTAAAGAGTTCTCATCATAGATCAATCATGTGCGGTTGTTTGTAAATATTCGCGCACTACCTCTATCCGGGCTCCTTTCCCCGCTAAAAGACACTCCATTCCAATCAGATAAAACTCCCGTAAAAAGAACGCTCTCGAGTACTTAAGAAGTAGCGCTCTCTCATAGGGCAATGAGAAAATCTCCCGGTTTCGCCGGCGTCTCTCAAAGTTAGGCGACTCAATAAGGATAACTACGTCTCGATTCACTTAATCATGACAACGGCTGTGGTCTAGCATCTTTACTACATTCCATACCGATCGACATCCCGTTTAAAAACAAGGATACAAAACCGTTACCTTTGGGACAGGTAACAAGGAGTAACCATGAATCAAAAACATCACCGATACCTCGGCTCCATGATGATCATCGCCATCACTCTCATGGTTGCACTGCCAGCATGTAACCAGGGCTCTAATACCTCAACGGAAACAGAACCTCTAAAAGCCGAACCCACAGAAATCCAGCCTGCTGAACCAACCGACGTGCCGCCTACGGAGGTTCCAGCTCCTACACAAGAACCAACGGTGGAACTTGGACTTCCTCCAATATCCGCAGAGCCACAACGTGTAGAATTCCAGGCCCAAGATGGCAAAAACCTGATTGGCTACTACTTCCCAGCTGCCGTCAATCCTGCCCCAACAGTGATACTCATGCATTGGGCAGGAGGTGACCAACGCGACTGGCTTGCAATCGCACCCTGGTTGCAAAATCGTCCTGATGAACTCGCCGAATTCGCGGGCTGGGCTGAGGCCATCGGTTCGGACTGCGGGCCACAGTTCGAAGGCCCCTGGCTCGACCCATCCTGGTTTCCGGCCATGCCCCCAGATCTTTCATTTGCCGTTTTCACCTTCGACTTCCGCGACTTCTGCGAGAGTGAGGACGGTGTGGGCATCCAATTGGAATGGGCCCTCGATGCAAAAGCCGCCTTCGAGACCGCAAGCGAACTTCCCGGTGTAGACCCACATCAGATGGCAGCCATTGGCGCCAGTATTGGCGCAGATGGTGCGCCCGATGGATGTCTCCTTCACAACGGGGGAGGCGAAACCTGCCTCGGGGCATTCTCCCTCTCGCCAGGAAACTACCTCACCATGATCTACGCTGACGTGATCGCAGACCTCCGCAGCGAAGAGCCACCGAAGCCAGTCTGGTGCTTGACTGCAAAAGAAGATGTGGATTCTGTGGAGACTTGCCTCTCAGCATCAAGTGATCTGTACCGGACACAAATTTACGATGGCGACGAGCACGGCATGATGCTGGTTACCCCTGAGTTCGTCCCCAACCCTATGGACTGGATCCAAGATTTTCTCGAGGTGGTCTTTAGCGTCGAGATCAATTGAGCGTTCTACAGTGACGGAGATCAGGAATCAGTTAATCAGTCGATAGGTTGACAAGTCGATAAGTCATCAATCTTCGTTCCTGATATCTAATTATGGTTCTTGACCAAGAAGCTGATCTTTAATACGCAAGTACTCGTCAAGCATACCCTCGGCTTCGGACCATCTCTCCACCTCCTCAAGTTTGACAGGATTCCTTTGAACTACCAATGCGGCCTGATACAAGCATTGTCGATCATTAAAATGATAATAATTCGCCAATCTGTCTTTCACGCAATCTGTCGGAGATATGATCCTCAGAATCCCGGTTTCAAGTTTATGCTCATCAATTTGCTTTACCGGCTCCTTACCAACGGAGAGAGGCCCTGGCGGAAACTCAACAAAAAACTGGGTGTCTGGATGAAGAAAGTGTCGACCTTCCTCATGAAATCCGATCGTCTGCATTACTTCTCGAATCGCACGTCTTTTTGCGAAGCCGGCATTAACCAGGTCCAGATCCATCGATACATATTCGTTACTGCTGTAGAAAGAAACAGACGATCCACCAGAAAGAACCACCATAATTCCTTTTTTCACCAGATGCGATTGAACAAATGCTGCAAGTTCGCCTTGTGTCATTTCTTCGATAGATTTCATAGGGGTTTCTCACGGCGCCTCGGCCTGCGCCTATACATTTCCAGTTTCTCACGCTCTTCTTTTGGGTAGAAAGATAGAGCCTTCGCCAGCAAGCTTTTTAGTTCATCCAGAAATGGATACCTTGGATTGAATGAATAGAGACGCGTACGACCTGCAGTACGACTGACAAATACACCACCTAATTCCAACTTTTCTAACTGCCTTTGGATAGCATAAAGATCCGCGTCAAAGAAATGAGCAATCTCCGTCGCGTATCCCTCATCGCGCACAAGAATAAAGATCAAGACACGTTCACTACTTATTGACCCAAGAAGTGGCTCTAACATCTGTATTACCAACCTTTTTGGTTATATCACCAATATAATTTGTTATATAACCAATTCTTTTGGTCATTATACCAAACTATTTATATTCATACAAGTTACAAACAAGGAACGAAGCCATTTCGACCGGTCGCATATCCCTTTCAATGCTCCAACCATCGAACGACCTGATTTTCTATGATAGGATCGAGGATGCCTTTTTGAATCACTTGGAGCTGATTGATCATGAGCAAACATCCCACCTCCCCACTATCAGAGGCAAGCCTCGACGATCTGGCATGGCTCTCTGGAAACTGGCGCGGCCAGCATGGTAAGGATCCTATCGAGGAAGCTTGGAGCAGGGCCGCAGGGAATGCAATGATGGGGATGTTCCGCTGGCTTCATGAGGACAGCGTCAGGTTCTATGAATTCATGGCAATCGAACAGGGAGAAGAAAGTATCATTTTCAGGATCAAGCACTTCAATCCCGGTTTGAAAGGCTGGGAGGAGAAGGACGAATCCGTCGCATTTCACCTGGTTCAACTGAAACCCACAGAAGCTATCTTCTTCCGCACCGGCACCGAAGAAACCCAGTGGATGACTTATAAGCTCAACGACGATGATTCGCTCCTTGTATACTTCGAGGGGGAGGACGGCGAACCACCGCCCGAAGACATTTTACGATTCAACTCAACAAGGTGATTAGTGAAAAGGAAGCAGGGATCCCTAATCGCTTTTTGACGCATTCACTCGTTGACTTATCGACGTATCAACTCATCCCTTTCCAGCTGACCCTCCCGCTCTCGTACCTATCCCCCTCGGCTGCGATCGGTCTCAATTCGCCAGACGAATGTGATGTCCTCACTGGTGACCCTCACCGATTGCAGGCTGCTGTTTGGGTTACGTCTTCCTGCATTCTCCAGCCTCTGCGCAAGGCGCTGGTTCCAGATATTGACAATTTCCTCCTCGGTCGGTTCGCCATTAACTCTGAAGTCCGAGACTGTCGCCGTCAGATGACCATCGCTCACGCCGAGATCCAAGCGGAAAGTCACCAAATCGGTCTCTTCGCCAACAATGCGTTTGCGAACACCCGATACGAAGATGTAGCCCGCGCGCAAGTCGACATCGAGTTCCTTGATGAGTGGATCGTTCAGCGCTGCCTCGATCTCATTTTGGATGCTGGCCTCGGTCATGTGAACGGTCGCGCTCAAAGAGCCGTCTGGGTTACGTTCGACATCGATGCTGCACGCGCTCACGACGAGTCCTGCCATTGCAACAAGAGCCATCATGATAATCCATTGTTTCTTACCCATTTCACGTTCCTCCTTGCTCTGATGTTCGATTTGCATCCATCCTAACAACGTGTGAAACAGGGGAACAGTCACGCGCATCATGACTCGGTACGAGCCGCCTCATCCACCACTATGACGCCAGTCATACCCCGACATGACCCCTCTCAGGATTGCTGGGGGTGTCATCTGTGCTACCATGGGGAGCATGAAGCAAACCAAGATCGAGCCGGGACTACTACAGGTCTTCCGCATTTTTGTCGGTATCCGACTTTTTCTCGCATTGGTCGTCCTTCGCCTGCAAGCGTCCTCCGGGGATCCGCGTGTAAGATTTTATCTCATCCTGATGGTGACCGAAACTGCAGTGTTGCTCGTTTATCTGGTATGGCCATGGCTTCGCGACACACTGGGCGGCGCTTATCTCCCTATAGCTTTGATCTACGCGACTATTGGGCCCATCGTCGAGCACGCATGGGGCATGGTGCTTCGCCAGGCGGGATTACTTGGCGGGGATAACGTAACTGGTGGTGTGTGGCTCCTTGTCCTCCTTCTTATCGTTCCATTCATCCTCGTAAGTTGGCAGTACAAGCTCGGCACCGTCATCGCGTACTGCATCGGCACCGCGCTCTTCGAACTGCTCCTTACGGTCCCCATTGCCAATCGCATCGGACTCGACCCAACTGTAACGACCGGTATAGTCTTTGTAAGAACTCTGCTTTTCCTATTAATCGGGATCATCATCGTGCGCCTGATGAATGCACAACGAGAGCAGCGTGCCGCATTGGAACAGGCAAACCTACAGCTTGCACACCACGCTACAACCATTGAACAGCTCGCCACCAGCAGAGAACGTGTCCGATTGGCGCGTGAGCTTCATGACACTTTGGCTCACACCTTGAGTGGCCTTGCTGTACAACTTGAAGCCATTAACGCCCTTTGGGAGACGGACCCTGAGTCAGCTCACGACATGCTGGAGGGCTCGCTCACGGCCACACGAGATGGTCTGCAGGAGACCCGGCGAGCTATCCAAGCGCTTAGGGCCACTCCACTGGATGACCTGGGATTGATCCTTGCACTCCGAGGGTTGGCCGAATCGGCCGCCGACAGGGCCAACCTCATCCTTGATCTGAGTCTTCCTGAACACCTCAATGAACTCGACCCGGAACTAGAACAGGGCATCTACCGGATCGCTGAGCAAGCCATCACTAACACGACCTTGCATGCGAATGCTGATCATCTTACGGTGCAAATCGACATGGTGAATGGGCAACTGCGCCTCACCGTCTCAGACGACGGCTGCGGTTTCAACCTGGAAAGCGTCATGCAAGATGAGCATTACGGCCTTAGCGGAATGCAGGAACGGGCAGAGATGATCGGAGGTAAGCTGGAGATTGAGAGCCAACCGGAACAAGGGACTAAAGTGCAGTTGATCGTGGAGGATGTGAATGATCCGAGTTCTGATATGCGATGACCAGGACATCGTTCGCCAGGGCCTTGAGGCGATCTTAAGCACGGCGAAGAACATCGAAGTTGTGGGCTCTGCTGTCGATGGAGCCGAAGCCCTCGAGATGGTCGCTCAGACTGAACCCAATGTGGTTCTCATGGACTTGAAGATGCCCGGCATGAACGGGATTGCGGCCACACGCGCAATCCGCGATCAGCACCCCTCCGTGAAAGTCCTCGTGCTCACCACCTACGATGCGGACGAATGGGTCTTCGATGCCATCCGCAGTGGTGCTTCAGGTTATCTACTCAAGGATACGCCCCGCGATGACTTGGTCGAGGCCATCCAAGGCACTGCAACCGGGAAGACCCACGTCGACCCGGCTATCGCCGGGAAGCTCTTCGCCCAGGCTGCGCGCAGCGCACCGCCGCCCAAGTCCACAGTCATGGATGAGTTGTCAGAGCGCGAACTCGATGTACTGAAGCTGCTTGCGCGCGGTCTTACCAACGCCGACATCGCCGAGCGGCTGTACTTATCCGAGGGCACCGTGCGCAACTATGTCAGCGCTATCCTGGCAAAACTGGAAGTCGCTGACCGGACTCAGGCTGCCGTCCTGGCACTGCGTTATGGGCTGGTGGACGTGCACGAGGAGGAATGAATTGAATCTGACGTCCTGGGCTCTGCTGTTTTCATGAATTATCAAGAAGGGAATTCTTGGGTTGCATGGTACATTTCCTTGGTAGGTGTATCCAATCACCGCTCAGCTGCCTCCAAAAGTACAATTAAGCGAAAGGACCATTGTGGATATCCCGTTGATCATTGAAGCCATCCTTGAAGAATATCAGCTGCCGTGGTTCGGAACCCACGGCGTGATCCACTGGGCGCGTGTTTATGAAAACGGGATCAGACTTGCAGAGACCACCGGCGCGGAAGCTCAGGTTGTGACGCTTTTTGCCCTTTTTCATGATTCAAAGCGAATCAACGAGTCCATCGACCCCGGGCATGGACAGCGCGGTGCCGAGTATGCAGCGGCGCTCCGCGGGGATATCTTCGACCTCCCTGATGAATTGTTCGAGCTTCTCTATGATGCTTGCGCTCACCACACCGACGGACACACAAACGCAGATATCACCGTCCAAACATGCTGGGATGCCGATCGATTAGATTTGGCGAGAGCAGGTATTCAGCCCAAGGCGAGAAGGTTGTGCACGCCAGCAGCGAAAGATTCTGAACTCATCCAATGGGCCAATCAGCGCAGCTTATCGAACTTTGCCCCTGAGTTCCTTTATAATGAGTGGCTGCCAAATCACGAGGGCTGATAAAAGATCATCATAATGTAAACACCTCACACCTGGCGCAACAGCTCCCAATGGTTCAGGATAGTTATGCCAATGTCGGAGTCTTGCGAATCATGAGGTGATGGTGGAAGATTATGGACCCGGTGGATAACCTTACCTCCCCATCCCTTACGGCACTAAGGATTACCAGCTATGGATAATGCCCCACAAGTTCGAAGCAGGATCAAACTGCCACACAGCAGCTTAGTCATCCTGGGAATCCTCATTCTCATTGCCATCGGCTTCGCCATCGCTGGTGACTATGGAACATCATGGGATGAGTATGTTCATACAACCTATGCGGAACAAAGCATTGAGAACTACGAGGGCACCAGGGATCCGACCGACACGCTCCTCAATCTGAGATACTACGGCCCCTTTTATTCGGTTTTCGTGGAGGCCACAAAAGGGTTGTTCAGGAGAATCAATTCGGGCTGGCTACTCGAAGATGCTCGTCACTTTGGATATTACTTATCATTCGTGGTCGGCGTCGTCTCCCTTTACTTCTTGTGCTTGCGATTTGCAGGAAGGCTGGCGTCTTTTGCGGTCAGTCTACTCTTTGTCAGCCAACCGCTTCTACTCGGTCACGCTTTTATCAATCCCAAAGATATCCCATTCATGGGCTTTTTCCTCGCCAGCGTTACATTGGGCTTCTACGCGTCGGACATCCTACCGCGGGGCTCGAGGGAGCGGGATGCGTCAAAAGATGAAGGTGGGACTGAATCCACAGGCTTTGGCCATCGGTTAATCGAAGATTGGCGCTCATCTCAACGCTGGCTGCGGATACTCCTGATCGCGCTGCTCATCTTGTTAGTCATGACGATTCTTGAATTCTTCGTCTTGAATATCGCCCTGAACCCGATGCAGGAGTTAGTCACCCATGCATATCAAGGCACTGCCTGGGCTCCCTTAAACAATCTTTTTCGCAGAATTGCTGAGGACATCTATAAAACACCTTTGGAGCTTTACATCGGCAAGCTAAACACGGCTTATTTCCTCATGCGGTGGGTTGTCGTAGCCCTGATCGCACTCTTGCTGATCCTCACATTGAGAGCCATTTATAAGGGTCCTGCCTACAAATCAACCTGGTACCTATTGGCGGCGGGAATTCTGCTTGGACTTTGCACGTCCATCCGAATTCAGGGTCTGTTTTCAGGAGTCTTGGTCAGCTTCCTCATCCTCGTGAAGTGGAGAAGAAAAGGGATCCTGCCATTGGTTTTCTACTGGTGCGTGGCATTCGTTGTGACTTATCTGGCTTGGCCCTTTCTATGGGACGCACCGCTGCGTCGCTTTACCGAGATCCTTCAGTTGATGAGCAGTTTTGGATGGGGCGGGAGTGTGCTTTTTAGAGGTGAAGTCTATCACTCATTTCAGAGGCCCTGGTACCACATCCCCTATCTGATCCTCATCCAGATATCGTTACCAGCGCTCCTACTCGGTCTGATAGGCGTTGTTGAATTTCTACGAAACTCAAGGAGACCTCTACTCGATCAAGTTGACAGGCTGTTGATCCTGTTGTGGTTCATCTTGCCCCTGGTGTACACAATTCTCCCAGGCATGGACTTTTACGACAATTTCCGACAAATGCTGTTCATCGTTCCACCAATCTTCGTCTTTGGAAGCATTGGTCTCGAAGCTGTATTTAGACTGGTAACCCGGTCTATATGGCGCATTGTGATCATCTGCATTCTTCTTCTGCAAGGCATTCTCGGGATTATTAACCTCCACCCATATGAATACACGTACTACAACGAGTTGGTGGGCGGGACCGGAAATGTCTATCAGCAATTCGAACTCGATTATTGGTGCACCTCGTCCCGTGAGGCGGTTGAATACCTGAATGGCATCGCACCACAGAATGTCACCGTCGGTACGAACAAGGATTCGGAGCAAATCGTCCCTTACGCAAGGGAGGATCTCAAAATCGTGCCAGGTATCGTGAATGTCTCCTCGATAGAGGCACATTCGCCAGACTATGTGATTGTATGTACGCGCTCCATTCAAGACTTTTCATATCTCGGCGATTTTGAAGAAATCTGGCAAGTTACCAAGAATGGCGCCCCGATGGCGACCATCTTGAAGTTGAAATAGGTGGGGTGAAGCGTTCTCCAGCACTCCAATCTCGCTTCATTTACCCATGCACCCATTCACCCTTGCTCCCAAGCTTCCAACCACACTCATCATCATGGAAAAAGGGAAGGGACATTGACATGACATCAATGAAACTTGGCATCCTACACCCTGGATCGATGGGGATCTCCATCGCAGCCTCGGCGCAAAACAGCAACTGCGAGGTCTTTTGGGCTTCTGAGGGACGCAGCCAGCAGACCTTTGATAGAGCGGCCGAGTTCAATCTTCGGGACACAACTACCCTTGCGGCGCTCTGCAAGATCTGCTCCACCATCGTCTGCGTTTGCCCGCCCCATGCGGCCGAGGAAGTTGCAGATCAAGTTATTGCCAGTGGTTTCAAGGGTCTCTATCTCGACGCTAACGCAATCTCCCCGGGACGAGCGATCCGCATAGGTCAAAAAATGACCCATGCTGGAGCGAGTTTTGTGGATGGGGGCATCATCGGCGGTCCTGCATGGGAGCCCAACAGCACATTCCTACACCTTTCCGGCCCAGATGCTCAAGATGCAGCCTCATATTTTTCCGCTGGTCCGTTGGAAACGCGTAATATCGGTGTCGAGATCGGCAAGGCTTCTGCGATCAAAATGTGCTTCGCGGCGTATACGAAGGGCAGGACCGCACTGTTGTGTGCCATAGTCGCTGCATCCGAAAGCCTTGATGTGCGTGAAGAATTATTCGAGCAGTGGTCGCAATACTGGCCGGAATTTGCAGAAGAGACAACCCAGAGGATTATTGGCGTTACTGCGAAGGCATGGCGTTTTGAGGGTGAAATGTTCGAGATTTCCACCACCTTTGAGGAAGCGGGCGTCCCAGGAGGTTTCCACGAAGCCGCGGCCGACATTTACGGACGGCTGGTCGATTTCAAGGACGCGCCCTCGCCTCCGACCTTCGAAGAGGTTCTCTCAGCGCTTCTTGAAGACGAGAAGTCGTAGGGGCGAAGCATTCGCTCATTTAAATATTCAATCCAACATCACGCTCCGGCGAATGCTTCGCCCGTACACCAGTTTCTCTTTGGGACACCTCGCGAACCACCCCGCCGTATCCCGCACTCATCCATACGGTTTGTCTGAAGTGCAAAGCCTTGGCCTTGCGCCAGAAGCGCAGCTTCTGGGCATCTGGTCGGAACCATCCTTGCCTGAGACGATTATCTCCCTCTGCCACCGGCAAGCCGTTGGACACCAGCATTGTGATGGAAACATTTACATGAAAATCATTATTGATTCGCGTAGGGGTGTTCAATTGAACGCCCTTTACTTAACCCTTGCGAAGGTTTATGCGAACCGGAGGTTCGTTAACCAAAGGTTCGCCAACCTTCGCAAGGGTTTGATAGGGCATCCCACACGCCGCCCATAACTTCTCGCCATAACATGCTCGCTCCCAAGCCCCCTGCCCCCCTACACGCGGCCTCCCTTTCTCCCCAGCACCCAGCCTCCCTCGCTCCCATGCACCCATTGAACCGCCACTTTCGGGCTTTTCCAGTGTTTGTTTTAGTAAAACGACGCAGATGGAATTACCCATATTGCATATTCTTTATAGGACAGGAAACACGAAACGTCTCGAGGGAACATCCTCAAACGAGCTGACTGAACGTCCATCATTGGTTCATTGAACGCGCCGTGCAACTTTAACCTCTCATCGACCGACGAAGTCAACGCCTGAAAGCTGTATCCATTTGATCCCAAGGACTTTGAAGTCCTGTAGAGATCATCCAAATACGAAGCCGGAGTAGCAGCAAAGGACCTCTGCAGTCACGGAACATCACACCATCATCGTAGGTATCAAGCCCAACCTCGCGCGGGGTCGGGCTTGTGATCTCCCTGCTATTCCGAAACGGGTAAGGAGGAGCACCATGATCCGTAAGCTATCCATCCCATTTCTATTGATCCTTTTAATCCTTCTCGTCGGCGGGAGCGTCGCTACCGCCCAGGGGCCCGGTGCTCCAGAAAGGACCCCCGCGGTATCTAACCTTGGCTCGACATTCACCTACCAAGGCCGCCTTACCGACGGCGGCAGTCCTGCCAATGGAACGTACGATTTCGAGTTCAAACTCTTCGACGACAACGCAGGTGGGAGCCAGATTGGGGGCACGGTGAACAAAGATGACGTCGCCGTCTCCGACGGCTTCTTCACCGCACTTCTAAATTTTGGAGATGCATTCAATGGTACTGCACGTTGGCTCGAAATCGGCGTCCGCCCCGGCGCTTCCGTTAGCTCCTACACCACCCTCGATCCCCGGCAGGAGCTGACGCCCGTTCCTTATGCCTTAGCGTTACCCAGCTTATGGACGGAGCAGAACGCCACCAGTCCCAACCTTATCGGAGGTCATTACGGCAACGAAACGAGCAGTGGCGTCGTAGGTGCCACGATCAGCGGTGGAGGATCTGACGGATTATCAAACATCGTTACCGACGACTACGGCACCATCGGAGGCGGCAGCGGCAATCAGGCAGGGGATGGTGGTCCTGCAACCGAACAAGCTTACGCCACGGTCGGAGGTGGTAATTCGAATACAGCGAGTGCACTATACTCCACAGTAGGCGGTGGAAGATCGAACACTGCCGGAGATTACAGCTCGACAGTCAGTGGCGGAGATTTTAATACTGCAAGTGAAGAATGGGCCACCATTGGAGGAGGTGGAGACAATACTGCTGCGGCCTCAGGCGCTATGGTCGGGGGAGGCCGCCTTAATTCAGCCACCGGTGGAGGCACAACGATAGGAGGTGGTTTTCAAAATAATGCAAGTGCTCCTTATTCTACAGTTGGAGGCGGTACGGAAAATTCAGCTAGCGGCATGTATGCTTCAATTCCAGGAGGATATAAAAACAGCGCTGCCGGTCACAGCAGTTTTGCTGCTGGTCGCAATGCAAAAGCTAATGCTAATGGATGCTTTGTTTGGGGAGATTATCACAATTTCGACCTTACTTGCGAGAATACAAATCGATGGCTCGCACGAGCAAGTGGCGGCGTTTTTTTCTACACCAATTATAGCCTTTCCCAAGGAGTCTTCCTGGCTCCCAATGGCAACGCATGGAATTCCTTCAGCGACCGTGCGACCAAGGAGAACTTCACCCCAGTCGACCGGCTAACCCTCCTCGAGAATTTAGCCGCCATGCCCATTCAGGAGTACAACCTCAAGGGCCAAAATCCCTCCATCCGCCATTTCGGCCCTGTAGCTCAGGATTTCAACGCCGCATTCGGCTATGGCGAGAGCGAGACAGCCATCAACATGGAGGACGCCGACGGGGTGGCCATGGCCGCCATCCAGGGGCTCTACCAACTGGTTCAGGAGAAGGATGCACAAATCGAGACCTTGCAGCAGCAAAACAGCGACCTTGAAGCTCGATTGGAAAAACTAGAGAAGTCAGTCGGGACAGGTTCAACGCAAGATAACCTCATCCATCCTACAACATGGTTGATTTTGGGCGGTTTATGCTTGGCAGGCGCTTTCCTTGGAGGTCGCTGGATCAGCGGAGGTCGACGATGAAGCGTATTCTAATTCTCGCCTCCTTCATGATCCTTCTGCTTGCCCTGATCGTCCCTGCGATGGCTGCAAATGGCGAATATGAGATCTCCCAATGGGTCGTCTCCAATGGCGGCGGGGAAAGCATCGGAGGTAGTTATTCGCTTACTGGCACCATCGGCCAGCCGGATGCAGGAAGCTTGCGCGGTGGGGATTACGATCTAGGTGGAGGATTCTGGGGCGGAATTGTCGAAGCCCTCTACGATCTCTTCCTGCCACTCATCAAGAAGTAGCATGACGTGGCGCACGGCCATACGCCTATACACATATTTAAAGCCTTTCCGACAGGTGTAGGGGCGACTCGCGAGCCGCCCAACCAATCTTTCCCAAGAAAGTGAGTGATTAATCACCGAAAAACCTATGATAAGATAACGAGTACCGAAGGACGCAGCTGCCGAGGAATACACCCACGACAGTATTGCACCTTCGATAATAAGCCGGACGGGATTCATCGAAGGGACACTAGTTTTTTTATCTTTAGGATCCGAACTTAAAGATCAATTCTTCATTGATATAGGTGTCTCCCTCGATCAAGCGGCGTGGGAATCCTGGGGAGCCGCCGCACCCGTGTATGTCTCACTAAGGTAAGTGCAGCTGAGATCAGCAGATCGCGGGGATCATCCAAGGTAAATCATCTCACCGTAAAATAAAAGTTCACACCGGTTCAAGTAAGAGGAGCCATCCGGATCATCTTTACTTTCATACCCTAGACGATGATGAATTGCCCATCATGTCTCCAAGACCGAGTGTCTGAACCACAGGACCTAAGCCGGTTGCCATATTCACCGAGCCATGGATTCCGCTTTCTAACTTTAGAATAGGAGATTCCTAAGACAATTATTAGATGCAAGCAACATGTTGCGGCTAGCCAGATGCACAGCAGATTAACCTCATCACGGATCATTCCAAACAACAACGCTCCTCGTTCAACCTCTTCATAGCCTGGAATTCTGGTCACCGTTATCGCTCTGTAACACAAATTGCAGAAACGAAAACAGCGCTGTTATATTCCTGTAACAATTGAATGCGACGATAAGACAAGTAGGTAAGTGTTGGTCCTCCATTGGTTACTTATGTACTTTGATCTACATAATCAGCTTCACAAAATCCTGTGAATAATGAACGAAGAAAGGGCTACAACACATGAAACTACACCTGACCCTCATTCTGCTTCTCATTTGCTTCGTTCTCATTGGGTGTGGCGGAGGTCAAACCGTATCGCCCACATCACCCACAATTGCTCCGCCAACGGAAGCCCCAGCAGAGCCGACCTCCGTTCCTACTCTGCCACCTGAAATCACAGAGACACCACTCCCAGCTCAGATCCCCACCCCCGATCCCAATACGCCCCTCTCGGAGGAGGGACCATGGTGGGTTTTCTCGAGGGAGGATGTTCTTTGGATCGTCAATCCCGACGGCTCGGGATTGAGGAAACTGACCGAAGGTCAAGACATCATCACTAGGCTTGGCGACGGCCTTGCCTTACAGGGAGGACATCTGGCCTACATCACAGGTAATGAACGGGTTTATGGATTAACGCTGAATCTTCTTTCCTTACCCAGTGGTGAGACACGGGTCATCACCCCTCTAACGTCTCCTGAGACGGAACCTGACATAGAGAATCCGACTTTTGATGAATCCTTCGAAGCAGCAAGTGCTGTGACATTCCAAAAAAGCATAGATTGGGCACCGGACGGGAAACAATTGGCCTTTCTGGGTGTGATGGAAGGCCCAACATCAGACTTGTACACCTATTCCATCGACGATGAAGTCATCACCCAATTGTCGGATGGACCGACCCAGGCCATCCGACCGCTATGGGATCCGATCGGAAAATACATCCTGCATGCTGGGGTAAGCACGATGGGTTCAGGTGCGGGTTTGGGAATGGAAGGCTTCTGGGCAGCGAGCGCGGATGGGTCAGGATTCAACTCGCTGTTCGAACCCAGTGAGATAAGCGGCGACGAGATTGTCGTCGGTTGGAATGCTCCCGATACCTTCGTGATGTTCACATGGTCCCAGATGGGAAATCGAGACCTGCGCTCGGTTAACGTTGAGACCGGAGAGAGCCAGGTTCATTTCCAGGGCTGTTTCAATGAAGAAATGGCCATGGATGAATCCACAGGAATCGTATTGCTGGCTATCTCTGAATATGGTGCGAATTGCATCGACGGCCTGCTCCAGGGCCTTTACCTGGTTCCTACCGATGGAGGTCCTTTTTTGCGAATTGTTGAGGATGATGCCAGCTATATCCTTTGGTCTGACGAAGCCGGACTCTTCCTTGCATTGACGAAAAATGGCGTATTGGCAGTGGCTCCAAGCGGCGACTTCATCGATCTGAATGTCCCTGAAGGCACCTCTTGGTTTCCCGAAGTAGCCTCCGGCACAAAACAATTGGCCTGGACTGGAGACAGTGGCGTATGGATCGGACCTCTGTTGGGTTCCATTGATCAACCACCACAACAGATTTTCACCGAAGAGACCTGGACAGCTGCTTGGGCGTCGGAGGGCGAACATCTCCTCTTCATAACGGCAGAAGGATCTTTGTACGTGGCACACAGCCCTGATTTCACACCAGTGTTGGTGGCCGAGGGGGTGACGTCGGGCGGAGCTGATTCGGCTTGGGTTTGGCCATGAGCCAATTCATCCTCGGGCTCTACCCAATGATAAGGATGGCCGTTGGTTGCATCCTACTGACTCACTAGGAGGAATGGAAAGATGAGAAGATTCACAAAAACCTACGTTGGCATCAGCTTTCTTATCCTGTTGGGCATGGCATGCGGCCTATTTTCATCACCAACCAGTCCACCGGATACCATCGAGCCTGCTGGTTCGGAAGAAGCAGCTCCCACGCCCGCGCCCACAAAGGTTCCACCTACTGAGGCCGTTCAGGAACCGACGCCCTCTCCAATACCCGATGTAACCGAAGCTCCGCTTGGCGACCCGATCCCTCATTTCACCTCGGGTCAGCCCGTGATCATCACCGAAATCCACATGATCGACACAGCCATTGGTTGGGGCATCGGCGTCGTTGTTGAAAGTGACGATCACATTTTACGCACAGAGGACGGCGGGGAAACATGGATGGATGTTACTCCACCAGAGCCCAAGCCACCGATCGGAGAATCCCCAAAGAGGGCCTCGGTCTTCTTCTTGGATGGTGAAAATGCTTGGGTCACATACAAAGGGGAGACCATCGTCTGGTACTCAAGCGATGCGGGAGCCTCATGGCGCTCAAGCGACACATCTCATCCAAGCAACTTCGAATCAACCTTGTGGTTTTCCGACAGCGCTCACGGTTGGCTTCTGAGAACTCTTGATGTTGGAACAGGCAATGCCTCTGTAACGCTCTTTAGGACGGTGGACGACGGGAGCAGCTGGGATGTCGTCGTGGACCCATACTCCAGCACAGACTTACAAAGCTGCTATAAGTCGGGCATAGTCTTCTCGGGTGACCAAGATGGCTGGGTCACCTATGCATGTATGGGGCTCTACTCCATCCCGTTCCTCGATTGGACCACCGATGGCGGTAGCAACTGGCGTACCGAAGATCTGCCACCACCACCGGAGGATTCAGATCTCTTCGATGGGTTTCCGAATTGCAATTTGCATTGGCCCACCATGTTCTCGCCCATCTCGGGCGCATTGGTGCTCGATTGCACCTATTTTGAGGATGAAACCAAGTTCCATGAAACCTATCTCTACACAACCAGCGATCAGGGCATGAACTGGCGCGTCGATGATTACCCGGGCGGTGAGTTACTTTTTGTCGACGTGAATAATGGCTTCGCGCTGGGCCAGGATTTTTACAAGACCACGGATGGAGGCCGATCCTGGACAAAGGTCCGAACAGTTAATTGGGACGGGCAATTCAGTTTCGTTGATGAGGACAATGGTTGGGCAGCAGCAAGAGCTGATGATGAGATCGCCCTGGTGAAGATCACCGAGGGCGGAACAGCGTTGGAAATGCTTGAGCCAGCCATCGCATATCCAGAGGGAGTTGTTCCCGGAGCTACTCCCATGGGCGGCGGTTCAGGCCAGATCGCGTTCATCTCCTATCGGGCGAACCAGGACGACTTTACAACCAACGACATTTATTTAATGAACGCTGACGGGTCCGGCATCACTAGGCTGACCGATGGAGCGGGTGCGATTTACTATTTCTCTTGGTCGCCGGATGGCGAGCGGATCGTATTCTCCTCGCTTCGTGACCGTGAAGAGGAACTCTACGTGATCAACGCCGATGGATCTGGCCTTATCCAATTAACGGACAACATCTTGTCTGAGTTTGCACCTGCGTGGTCGCCAACGGGTGACCAGATCGCATTTGTCCAAGGCGACGGGGTTTATGTCATGAACCCGGACGGATCACAAGTGAAGAGACTCTCAGACAAAGCGGGGCAAACACCCACCTGGTCGCCGGATGGATCTCAGATCGCATTTGGCGTCTGGGAGGAGGGCATATACATCATGAATGCGGACGGCTCCGGCCTCACGCAATTAACCGATAGCAGCGAACACGGCTATGATTGGTACCCCGCCTGGTCGCCGGATGGGACCTTAATTCTCTTCGCCTCCAACCGTCATTCACCGGGGAACGCACTGACCGAGATGGTCTACATCATGAACGCAGATGGCACCGGAATTGAGCAGCTCGGGGAACCCTATTGGGGCCAACCCCCCTACGCTTGGTCCCCGGATGGAACGCTGATCGCCTACACGCACGACTTTCTTTCCGGAGCCACACTCTATGTCATGAACGCGGACGGTACGGATCCGAGGCCATTAATGGAGGATAACGAGGGCTTTCACCCTGCATGGCGTCCGTGAGCGTGAAATGAAAACAGGAGACGAGAATGACAAAGACATCCTCCGCAAAACCAGATCAACTTGAACCGGTCCGGCTGGAAGAGTGGCTTACCCTCATCCAGCAGGAACAGGAGCAGCAGACGAAATTCCTGAAGATCACGACCATCTCTGTGACGGTGTTGGCCGTTGTTACGGTGCTGGTCCTTGTTGTCACTGCCTGCAACACCCTGGGATTGTTCTTCCTTCCATATTGAGGTCGAACTGTCTTCCAGCGTAAGCGAGCGAACATATCGTCTCGCTCACCATTAATCAATTCAAGGTCGACGACACCTTGTCATCGAATGGGGGAAGGAGTAAACCATGCACGCACGGTCTCATTCTCTCTGCTGGATAACTATCATTCAACGACTGATCACAAGCTTGGCAGTTGTCCTCCTATTGCTGGGGTTCGGGAGCCCCTCTGCAGGAGCCACGACGTCTTTGTCATTTGATCCCAGAACCGCTCCGGAGAGGGACGCCCAGCTCCCTACCCCCAACGATCAACCTTCTGCAGCAGGCGCCAAATCCCTCTCCACCTTCCTCAATCCAGACGGCACCTTGAACCTCGAGAGCGGCTTCCAGGGCAGCGTGGACGCCCGCGGATACGGTTTGGTGAGCGGCCAAAACGAGGCTCCGCGTTTTGCACCACTTGCTGCGACCGATGATGACAACTGGTCCGATGAATTCGGTGTCAACGGCACGAACGACAAAGTCCACACCATTGCGACTGACGAAGACGACAACATATATATCGGTGGTCTGTTCACGACAGCTGGTGGCATGAGTACCGGCGGAATTGCGATGTGGAACGGCAGCAGATGGTCACCATTGGGCAGTGGGATCAACGGACCCGTGAATGCCATCGCGGTAGATGGAAGCGGGAACATTTATGCAGGAGGGGGGTTTCTCGCGGCTGGGGGCGCGAACGTGAACTTCGTGGCCAAGTGGAATGGGAGCAGTTGGTCACCGCTCGGCAGCGGGACGCTCGGCTGGGTCGACGCCTTGGTTGCCGACAGTAGTGGGAACCTATATGTCGGCGGAGATTTCACCTCAGCGGGGGGTGTAAGTGCGAACCGTATTGCCAAGTGGGACGGGAGCACTTGGTCCCCACTTGGGAGCGGTATGGACGGTATAGTCAAAGCTCTTACGCTTGACGACAGCGGGAACCTTTATGCAGGCGGACAATTCACGACAGCTGGGGGTGTGAGCGCAAACCGTATTGCCAAGTGGAACGGGAGCAGTTGGTCGGCACTCGGCAGTGGAATGGACCTTCCGGTCACCTCCTTCGCGATGGATGATAGTGGAGTTCTCTATGCTGGTGGCCATTTCACTACGGCGGGAGGCGTGAGTGCCAGCGGAATTGCCATGTGGAATGGGACTACTTGGTCCTCTCTTGGAGATGGAATGAACAGCGGTGTCGATGCCGTGACTTTAGACGATAGTGGAAAGCTTTTTGCCGGCGGATGGTTCACAACCGCCGGTGGCACAGGTGCTAATTACATTGCCAAGTGGGACGGGAGCAACTGGTCACCACTTGGGAGCGGCATGGACAGCGTAGTCAAAGCTCTTGCTATTGATAATAGCGGGAACCTTTACATAGGCGGATGGTTCACAACCGCCGGTGGCAAGAGTGCAAATTACATAGCTAATTGGAACGGAAGCAAGTGGTCAGCCCTTCACGTTGGGTTAGACGGGTGGGTTTTCGCCATGGCTGTGGACGGAGATGATGTTTATGCTGGCGGATCGATCACATCAGCCGGAGGTGTGGCCGTGAATAACATCGCCCGTTGGGACGGGAGCAGCTGGCATGCGCTCGGAAGCGGTGCGGACGATAAGGTCGAAGCACTCGCACTCGGCGATGCCGGGAACCTCTATGCCGGAGGCGAATTCATCACAGCCGGCGGCGTGACTGCAAATCGTATCGCCAAATGGAACGGGATCAACTGGTCCGCTCTTGGAAGCGGAATGGACTGGCCTGTCAGAGCCCTTCTCCTCGACGACGCTGGGCTCCTCTATGCGGGCGGCAGTTTTGACACAGCCGGCGGCACGAGCATCGAGGGAATTGCTGTATGGAGCGGCAGCAACTGGTACCCATTGGGCAGTGGGATCAACGGAATTGTTAATGCCCTCGCGATAGATGAAAGTGGAAATCTCTATGTTGGGGGCACCATCTCTACCGCAGGGGGAGTGAGCGTAAACAATGTTGCCATGTGGAACGGGAGCACCTGGTCGGCGCTCGGCAGCGGGTTAAACAGCAGTGTTTATGCACTCGCCGTGGACGGAAGTGGGAACCTCTATGCTGGAGGCGCATTTACGCAAACTGGCATTATGACCGTCAACTACGTTGCCATGTGGAATGGCAGTTCCTGGTCTGCTCTCGATAACGGCACAGATCAGGTTGTTCATGCACTTGCCACTGGCGGCAATGGAAAAATGTTTGTCGGTGGGAGCTTCACCACGGCTGGGGGCATAAGCGCAGATCACATTGCGAGGTGGAATGGGAGCAGCTGGTCCACTCTCGGAAGCGGCACAAATAGCACAGTTAGGACCTTGACAATGGATCGTGAGGGGGAACTCTATACCGGTGGATCCTTCATAACTGCTGGACAAAAACCATCGTATGCCATCGGCAAGTGGATAGAAAGGTACTACACATACCTCCCGCTGGTGATGCGTGGGACGCCGTAGCGATTTGCTTGGATTGTCTTGATCGTGTTTCAGTGTCGGTAGAGGCATTTTACTGGCAAGCAGTCCGATCTTGTCTTCCTCTTGAATGCCGGAGGGAACGATGAATACAAAGAATGCTACTCCTCGACGTTCGGCCGTCGTCGCTCGAGCGGTGCTTGGTTCAGCGCTTGTGATGATGTTGTTGGGCTTTGGGCATCCCGCGGCGGGAACTGCGACCAAACCTGTGGACCTGACAATCGAATCATATGTATCCTCAACCTTCTCAGAGACACCACCACTGCCATCCTCCCAATCCCTGTCCACACTTCTCAACCCTGATGGAACCTTAAACCTCGAGAGCGGTTTCCGCGGGGGCGTGGACGCACGCGGATACGGTTTGGTGAGCATACCGAAAGAAGCCCCTCGCTTCGTGCCGCTTGCTGCGGCCGACGATGATAACTGGTCCGATGAATTTGGAACAAACGGAACCAATGGCTTTAGAGTTAGCGCCCTCGCGATTGACGCTGGCGGAAACCTTTACGTGGGCGGCATGTTCACCGAAGCCGGTGGCGTGAGTGCAAACCGCATCGCCATGTGGGATGGTAATGTTTGGTCTTCACTCGGCAGCGGAATGAACCATCAGGTCTATGCCATCGCGTTGGACGGTAATGGGCACCTCTATGCCGCTGGTTTGTTCACCACGGCAGGAGGCGTAAGCGCGAACCATGTTGCCGTCTGGAATGGGAGCACGTGGTCTCCGCTGGGTAGTGGTTTGAATGGGGCAGCGTACGCCCTCGCCGTGGACGGCGATGGAAACCTTCTCGTCGGTGGATCATTCAACACAGCGGGGGGAAGTGTAGCTTATTACATCGCAAAATGGGACGGCAGCAGTTGGTCCTCACTCGGTAGTGGAATGAACGACTACGTCTATGCCATTGATGTGGACAGTAGCGGGAACCTTTACGCTGGCGGCAAATTTACTACGGCTGGGGGGACCAGCGCCAACAGCGTTGCTATGTGGAACGGGATCAGCTGGTCCGCACTTGGTAGCGGAGTGAATGAACTCATTAATGCTCTCACAGTAGATGGAAGCAACCTTTACGTAGGAGGATTGTTTACCGAAGCTGGAGGCATTAGCGCCAATTATGTAGCTATGTGGAATGGGAGCAGTTGGTCCGCTTTGGGCGAGGGGCTGAACGATAGAGTAGAGTCACTCGCTATTGACGGCGGGGGCAACCTTTATGTCGGCGGAAGCTTTGAGACAGCAGGCGGTGAGAGCGCGAAGAATATCGCAAAATGGAACGGGGCCAATTGGTCCTCTCTTGATAGTGGGATGAATGAATTTTCGTATGTTAGTGCGATTGTGATTGACGGTGATGATCTATATGCCGGTGGAACTTTCATCACTGTTGGAAATGAGCCTGTGTATCGCGTCGCTAAATGGAATGGCAGCACTTGGTCAGCCCTCCACGTCGGATTGAAAGGATCAGTTTACGCTATCGCTGTAGACGGAGAGGATGTTTATGCTGGCGGATGGCTCACATCAGCCGGAGGTGTAGCCGTGAATAACATCGCCCGTTGGGACGGGAGCAGCTGGCACGCGCTCGGAAGCGGTGTGGACGATAAGGTCGAAGCACTCGCGCTCGACGATGCCGGGAACCTCTATGTTGGCGGCGAATTCATCACTGCCGGTGGCGTGACTGTAAATCGTATCGCTAAATGGAATGGGAGCAGCTGGTCCGCACTTGGCAGCGGAATGGATTGGCCTGTCCTGGCCCTCCTTTTCGACAATGCTGGGAACCTCTATGCGGGCGGCAAGTTTTACACAGCCGGCGGCGTGAGCGCAAAGGGAATTGCCATGTGGAATGGCAGCAGCTGGTCCGCGCTTGGCAGCGGGATGGATGGGCTCACTTATGCCCTCGCGATGGACGCAAGTGAAAATCTCTACGTTGGGGGCTTCATTTCCAGTGCAGGGGGTGCGAGTGTAAACAATATTGCCATGTGGAACGGCAGCAGTTGGTCGGCGCTTGGCAGTGGGCTAAACAGCGGGGTTGCCGCACTTGCCGTGGACGGGAGTGGAAATCTCTACGCCGGCGGCTCATTTACGAAGTCAGGTTCTCTGACTGTCAACTACGTCGCCATGTGGAACGGCAGCAGTTGGTCCGCTCTCGAAAGCGGCACAGATTACAAGGTCGAGGCGCTTGCCTCCGGAGGGAACGAAAAGATCTTTGTCGGCGGTATCTTCACCACAGCCGGAGGCATAAGTGCGGAAAATATCGCCAGGTGGGATGGGGGCAGTTGGTCCCCACTCGGAAGTGGTACGAACGGAACTGTCCACGGCCTTTTATGGAGTGGCGACGGCGAACTCTACGTCGGGGGCTCATTCACCACCGCCGGATCAAAACCTTCCTACTACATCGGCAAATGGACTGAAGACTATTTCATCTTCCTCCCGTTGGTGATGCGGGAGGCGCCGTAGCGATTCGTTGGAATGATCCTGATCTTATTTTGGAGGCAGTAATAGCGATTTACTGGTGAACAGTTCGATTTTGTCTTCCTCATGAATGCTGGAGGGAACGATGAAGACAACAAATGCTTCTCCTCGACGTTCGATTATCGTCGCTCGAGCGATCCTTGGTTCAGCCCTTGTGATGATGCTGCTGGGCTTTGGGCATCCTGTTATAGGAACTGAAGCCGAACCTGTGGGCCTAACAATCCAAGCTCATAAACCCTCAACCTCACCAGGAACATCACCACTGCCATCCTCCCAATCCCTCTCCACCCTTCTCAATCCTGACGGCACCTTGAATCTCAAGAGTGGTTTCCGAGGCAGCGTGGACGCCCGCGGATATGGTTTGGTAAGCGGTCCAAATGAAACCCCGCGCTTCGCGCCGCTTGCTGTTCTTGGTGACGAGTACTGGGCGAATGGCTTTGGTCCGAACGGCGTGGACGGAGCCGGAGTTGACGCCATCGTGGCTGACGGGCTTGGAAATGTTTATATTGGCGGAACATTCACAACCGCAGGAAGCTTAACTGTGAATAACATTACCAAGTGGGATGGCATCTCATGGCACTCTCTTGGTGGGGGCGTGAACTCCTCTGTCAGCGCATTAGCCTTAGACCCTAGTGGCAATCTCTACGCTGGAGGTGTTTTCTCTGAAGCAGGCGGGGTATCTGCGAATCGGATCGCTAAATGGGATGGAGTCAGCTGGTCACCGCTGGGAAGCGGGATGAATTCCACGGTTAGGGCAATTGTTGCACATGGCAGTGGGATACTTTACGCGGGTGGGAACTTTACAACTGCAGGAGGTATTAGCGCGAACCGAATCGCCAAATGGGATGGTGTCAGCTGGTCCCCGCTAGGGAGCGGCATGAATGGCGATGTGTGGACACTGGCGAGGACCTCAAGCGGGAATGTCTATGCCGGCGGTTTCTTCAGCACTGCCGGAGGTGTGAGCGCTTACTGCATCGCCATGTGGAATGGCAGCACCTGGTCCTCTCTTGGGACCGGTATGGATTCCACTGTGTATGAAATCATATTGCATGGCGGATGGCTCTACGCCGGCGGAAGGTTTACCACAGCCGGGGGCGTGAGCGCCAACCGGATCGCCAGGTGGAACGGGATTTCCTGGTCTGCTCTCGGAGATGGTATGGACAAATCTGTCTCAGCCATTGCTGCCGATGGCAGCGATGTCTATGCCGCTGGAAGCTTCACAACGGCCGGGGGCACGAGTGCGGAGCACATTGCAAGGTGGGATGGAAGCAATTGGCATGCACTAGGCGATGGCTTAGATGGCTCGGTTTACGCTCTAGCGACGGATGATGGTGATGTTTATGTCGGCGGCAGCTTTAACGCAGCCGGTGATGTGCTTGCGAACAACATCGCAAAATGGAACAGCGTTCGTTGGTCTGCACTCGGCGGCGGCATGAACAATGAAGTCCATGCTCTCACAGTGGAAGGAAGCAATCTTTACGTCGGCGGCTACTTCACCAATGCCTGTGGGGTGAAGGCCAATCGTATTGCCATGTGGAATGGGAGTGAGTGGTCTCCACTTGGTGATGGAGTGAATAGCAGCGTTGATGCAATTGTCGTGGACGGAAGCAATGTCTACATCGGCGGACTTTTCACTAAAGTCGAAGGGGAAAACGTTTACCACATTGCCAGGTGGAACGGAAGCAGTTGGTCCTCGCTTGGCAGTGGTATGAATGGTACAGTCTACGCCCTTGCGGTGGACGCCAGTGGAACTCTTTATGCCGGAGGCCTGTTCACAACGGCCGGGGGCGTGAGCGCCAACTACGTCGCCCGGTGGAACGGCAGTTCTTGGTCCCCACTCGGAAGTGGCATGAATAACTTTGTCTTTTCCCTGGCTCTGGATGGCAGCGGAAACCTGTATGCCGGTGGTTATTTCACATCAGCCGGTGGCGTGAGCGCCAACCGCACCGCCATGTGGAACGGAAGCAGTTGGTCAGCACTGGGTGAAGGGCTGACCGGTGCTGTCCGTGCCATTGTATTTGACGGCGAATGGAACCTTTATGCCGGCGGAGATTTCTTGTCTGCCGGAGGCGAAACCGCATCATACATCGCAAGGTGGAACGGGAGTAGCTGGTCCTCACTCGGCAACGGAATGAACAACACAGTCAACTCCCTTGCGGTGGATGGTGATGGAAACCTATACGCAGGTGGCAGCTTTACAGAGGCAGGTGGTACCAGCGCAAGTCGTATCGCCAAGTGGAACGGTAGCAACTGGTCTCCACTCGGAAGCGGAACGAATTCCTACGTCTGGGCCCTCGCAACAGACAATCCTGGAGAGGTCTATGCAGGTGGCCTATTCACCACCGCAGGAGGCAAACCCTCTTACCATATCGCCAAGTGGACGGACCATTCCTTTGTCTTCCTCCCGCTGGTGATGCGGGAGGCGCCGTAGTGCAAAACCATGAATTCCTATTTGGGAAAGGATGACTAATCGGGTGATATCAGAGGAAGAACGCCCCATCAGCCGAGTAACCCGCCCTAAAGAGGCCGCCAAAGCCTCCTACGACCGCATGAGCCGGTGGTACGACTGGATCGCTGGGTCGAGCGAATGGAAATTCGTCAAGGTTGGACTGGAACAACTGGACGCTCTAGAAGGAGAGGTCGTGCTCGAGATCGGACACGGGACCGGCAGGGCTATCCTGGCGATCGCTCAATCGGTTGGCGAAAGTGGCCATGTGCACGGCATCGATCTTTCCGAAGGCATGCACGAGATTGCAAGTGCAAGGATCGAGGAGGCAGGGCTTACCTCTCGGGTGGAATTGAAGTGCGGCGACGCAGCACAATTGCCTTATGAATCAGGCACCTTCGACGCGGTTTTCACGAGCTTCACACTGGAGCTATTCGACACGCCGGAGATTCCAGTCGTACTGAGTGAATGCAGGAGGGTGCTGCACGACGGCGGTCGAATTGTAGTTGTATCGATGTCGAAGAAGGCGAAGGCCGGTCTGGCGGTTCGATTGTACGAGTGGGCGCACGAAGCGATCCCCAATTACGTGGACTGCCGGCCGATCTACGTGGAGGAGAGTTTAAGTGATGCCGGCTTTCAGGTGCTTGAGAAGATCGAGTTGAAGATGTGGGGGCTACCGGTGGACTCTGTCCTTGCAGAGAACATACAAACAGAAACATTGGACGATGGGTCATCGAGTAACCCAATTACTGTGATGGAGTCAGGAACATGAGAGGTCGCCGCATTCTTCTGGTGATCGTGGTGATATCCATGGCAATGATCACCTGCAGCCCATTCGGTGGGGGCGAAAGGCCAACGAGCACGACCCCCATAGAGACGACGGAGACAGGTGAGACGCCTGCAGTAGTTCCGACCTCACCATCCAACCCACTTCACGTCCAGATCAGCCTTGAGGAGGCCAACGCTACTGAGGAAGCCATCCCGATCGACGGCGGCACCATTGAGACCACGGCCGCTGATGGAACACACTATACCCTAACATTGCCTCACAACGCACTCCTGAGCGAAGAAATCGTCACGATCACGCCCGTCGAGGAGGTCGACGGCCTGCCGCTCAGCGGGGGCCTGGTGGCTTCACTCCACATACAGCCGGAGGGCCTCCGACTTTTTGAACCCGCAACACTGACGGTCGAACCCGCCCATATGGAGCGGTCGAACCAATTCCAGCTGATCGGCTTCGCCTATCACGGCGAGGGCCAGGAATTCCACCTCTACCCCATCGAGGTGGAGGAGGATGCATTTACCATACGCCTGATGCACTTCAGCGGCTACGGCGCAGGTTTAGGGACCCCAATCGATGTGGAGGCTCAGCGATCCGAGCACCCCCCTTCCTCACCCGAGGACCAGGCTTATCAAGATGTGGATCCAGGTGCTGGCGAAGAAGCTCTGTACCAACAATGGTTAGCCCGTTGGAGGAGCATTTTCGGCTTGCTCGTCAGTGCTCAGAGTGACGAAAACATGGTGGATATCGCCCTATTCGAATTCACCACATGGCGGGATATTGTGAGGGGCTTTGGTCTTGAGCCCAGGTTCATGGGTGAGATCCAGCAAGGGTGGGAAGCTCTCGTCTCGGCCGTGACCTTCGCCGCACATAGTGCCTATGCGAGTTGTGTTACGAAGCACGATCCCACCCAGATCGCCCGGATTCTGCGCTGGATCACCTGGGCGCAGAGAAATCCTGAGGTCCTTGCCAGGCTGGACATCAACCAAATCCAGGAATTCGCACGGAAGTGCGCGCAGTTTGAATTGGATTTTGATTCAGTGATAGATTATAAGGATCCCGACGGCGCCAGCGCCTATTCTCACGTCAGAGCCACCCATATACTCATCGAGCTTTCCCAGGAAACCATTCATACTGATTCACGATACCTTCACCTCCATGGTGATGGCCCACTCGAATACCTTGAACACTCTAGCTTCATCCCTCAGGATTCTGATGGATGTGTTGAAGTACTCGATCACACGGAGGATGGTTGGCTTCATATTGAAGACCTCAAGCTAGACATAAATTTGAACTTCTTCCCAGGGTCAACCATTTATATATTCCCAAGCCCCGAACCGCGCATCACGATGAGGTTCGATTACGATCCTTTTCCTGAAGAGATATACAACACCATATGTGAAGATAGCCAAGTGTCCATGGAAGCGGGTTTCTGGTGGGGATCCTTCGATTTCTTACATATGGATGAATTGACCGACTATGAGGGATTCGTATTCGAAGACTGGACCCATGTGGGCAGCTATGAAACCTTCGCCTCGAAATCCTACGATCAAACCCTGGAGGGTATCCTTCACGAAAAAACAAACCTGGAACTCCGTCACACGCCGGAATAGACCTATAAGCTTTCGCAAAATGAGTGATTAGCCATATGAACATCGCAAGAAAAAACTTTCAAGGACCGCAATTCCCTCAACGCCAGGAGTGACCTTTCAACAACTAGGAGGATGATCATGTTAACAGTTCCCAATCGAAGGTGCGTTCCAGTAATAGCAGCAGCCATGCTCGTCCTGGCAACCCTTGCCTGTGAAACGATCACAGGCCCTTCACCGACGGACACTCCCCCTGAACCCATTCCCAGCGCAACCTTCGAGCCCACTGAGGTTCCGCCCGAACCGGCAACTTCAACGCCGTTGCCAACCATTACGCCCACGCAAACCATTGCGCCCTCGCCAACCCCCTCAGGTCCGATGACTATTACCTCTGATCCCGGTAATTATGGAGGCCCAGTATGGTCGCCTGACGGGACGAAAATTGCTTTCAGTTTGCGGGTGGATAGGAATTCGGACATATACATCATGAACACCGATGGTAGTGGCGTGACGAGGCTTACGGATAACCAAGGGTACGATTGGGATCCCTCATGGTCTCCAGATGGGAAACATATAGCCTTTGTTTCGCGCCGGGAAGGAAATGCGGATATCTACGTGATGAACGCAGAGGGTGGTGACTTACAACGCCTCACCCAACATCCTTCTGCGGAAACAGGTCCTTCTTGGTCGCCCGACGGCGCACAAATCGCTTTCACCACCTATCGTCACGAAACAGATGAACTTTGTGTATCATGCAACAGCGAGATCTACGTGATGAACGCCGATGGCAGCAACGTGATGCGGCTCACCTACAACCCGGGCAGCGATGAGACTCCAGCATGGTCGCCCGATGGAAATCGGATTGCCTTCTCATCACGAGAGCCGAATAAAAGTTATCGGGTTTTCGTGATGGACCCTGATGGCGGCAACCAAATCCAGCTTACAGACACGTTCACCGACGCAGGCGATCCAGCATGGTCGCCCGATGGAATTTATATTGCATTCTCCGCCCGTGAACAAGGGAATACGGATATTTACAGGATGAACGCAGACGGAAGCAACCCAACCAGAGTTACCTTCCACACAGAATACGATAGTCAACCGTCTTGGTCGCCGGACGGACGTTTCTTAGTCTTTCGCTCATCCAGACTCGGGGGCGGGATTTACACCATCGACGTATCCAGCATTCCGTAAAAAGATGTCGCCCATGCGCTCAAACACGGATCTCACTTACGCTCCATATCCGACCCGCCACGTGGGCTGGGATCTGGTGTCATGATGATCTCACACATCGTCATCCACTAGGAGGCGGAACAATGATCGCGTTATCAAAACACAGATCGTATCTTTGGTTGGTCGCAGCAATACTTATCCTCTCGACCTTCGCCTGTGAAACGATCACAGGTCCTTCACCGACGGACACTCTCCCTGAACCTATTCCCAGCGCAACCTTCGAGCCCACTGAGGTTCCAGCCGAACCAGCAACTTCAACGCCATTACCAACCGAATCGCCTGCACCTATCCTGGAAACCGAGACAGGACTCTCCCCGGATGGACCATGGTGGATCATCTCGGCCGAAGAAGGCATCTATGCGGTCAACGCCGACGGTTCAGGCATGACGCAATTCATCGGTCAGGAAATCTTCCCGACATATGATTCTTTCGTTGATGCTCCGAGTGGGGGTCGCCTTGCTTTCACAGCTTGGGACCCAAATACGGATCAGGAAACCCTTTACATCCTGGAACTACCAGCTGGAGAGATCAAAGAAGTGACATCCTTATCCTCTGGGGTAGGCCCCATTTATCAGGGCGATCCATTGTTTGAAGCCCGCCAGTACATTGCTTCCGGATCGAACCTGGCGTGGTCTCCTGATGGGATGCACCTGGCTTTCACCGGCTTCATCGATGGACCCACCCTGGATCTATACGCTTATTCCGTCCAAGATGGCGTGTTGACCCGGTTGACGGATGGCTTCACTGCAGCACTGTGGCCAAGCTGGGCTTCCAATGGAACGGATATTTATTTCTTCGGAGTCCCTGGTCTTCTCACAGGAGAAGGTCCAGTTGCGGAGAACGTGTGGGCTGTGGCCATTGGCGGCGTCGGAGGATATAAGCTCTACCAAGCCTCTGTGGAAGATTACGATACATTCGTTGGGTGGCTGGATGCCGACACACTTCTGACGCAATCTGGAATCGTCCCCTCGAACTTGCGGACGATCAACCTTCCAACTGGTGATGTCACGACAGTTTGGGAGAACGATTTCAACCATTTCGACTTCGATCCAGTATCGAGGACGTTTCTACTGGGCGTACGCTCATTCACCGCCGAAGACAATCCTGATCTGCAACAGGGCCTGTACATCGCTGATGCCTGGGGTAATCCGCCCTTTCGATTCCTGCAAGATGATCCTCTCGATATCCTCTGGTCAGAGGAGGCTGGGCTCTTCTTTGCTGAGACGGAATTTGGAATCGTGGCGGTCTCCTCGGTGGGAGAATTCATCGATCTGGACGTCCCGGCTTCCGCCTCTGGATTTCCAATCGTCGCCCCGGAGACCCGGGAATTGGCTTGGAGAGGCCAAAATCTTTGGGTTAGCAAATTGACTAGCGGCCTTGACGATCCGCCGCGCATGATTCACCCCGTATCTGTCTATTACGCGAGTTGGGGACCTAAAGGTCAGCACCTATTATTCGTGAGCGGCCTAGAATTCTATGTTACACAGAGCCCAGATTTTGTCCCAACGCTCGTGGAGGAGAAGATTTCATTCAACTCTGCAGTATGGGTCTGGCCGTGAGCGCAGTAAAGGCAATTGCACCAGATCTTGATTTGAGGTCGATGGAATCGCCAATAACAATGATTAGAATCAGCACTCGTGAATCGTGCAGTACAACAGGCCTAGACAGCAACTATCGGAAAGCTGGACCTTATCCAAAGGAGGAGGGGAATGAGCACAAAATCCTCTTCGCGTGCTCTCGTTGAGGAACATTTCAAACTTCTTCACGAGATACGCGTTAACCAAATCAAGTATCGAGAGACCTTGTTAAAGATTCGAGCAAGTGACGATCCAAGCAAGCTTCAAGGGCTAATCAGGCGTGGCATGAGCGTAGATAAGCTTTTGGCAAAAGTGAAGCCACCAACTCCCCCATCGCTTTCATTCACGCCATGGCCGCCAGATCCACCGATTCCCGATGATTTCATCCCAGGCCGTTGGCCCATCATTCCTCCCTATGGCGTTCCGTCCAGGGTAGAGAGATTTGAGAGGATATGCAACCTGTATATCGATAGGAAGATAGAAGATACTGTGCACATCGCACTTCCTCCTAATGGTAGCGCGGAGACAAATGAACTCGATGGGAAATCTGCGGCTGCATGGTCAGGAGCAGGGATTGCCTTTTCGGACAATAATGTTTCGAGTGCGGTATGCGGCTTTGAATCACACTTCGAGATTCCCGCAGCTGAAGGCGAAACGCATGTCGAAATCACATCAAGGTTGAATGCGAGATTTTCCTGGGTGGAAGCAAACACGATGGGGGTGTCGGCCGGTTATGCATCCATAAGTGCCACATCCAACCTATCAGTCACCTACAACGGCGAACAGATTGCGCCTCCCGCCAAGACGCTAGTAAGTCTGGAAGCACACGATGATCAAATCTTTTCACACGAGACACTTGGGGGGCTTCCCGTTGAAAGGTGGGCTGGGCACGGGATCGAGTTCGATGTACCAGCGGGAAGCGGGAGCGATGTCTATGTTCACGAGCTCGTCGAAGTTGTTGCTGTGTCGCCAAACGCACATGCATACATTTCGGGTTCGTTCACATGGGATCCAATACACTTAGTGATGTCGGAGGGATGCCGCCTAATAGGTTATCCAGGGTACGGATATTGGAGGCCAGGTCGAGGATAAAGGGGTAATGGCTCTTCGCAAAGGCATTAAGAATTGGATTGTCAATGAAGGGACGGAGGTTAAATATGCGCTCGCAATATATCAACCGATGGATCATGGTCTTTGTTTTCTTGACCCTATTCACTTTCGCATGCGAGATATTTGCTGGAACACCCGCTTCTCCATCACCCGAGCCAACCGAGATACCGCCCACTGCTCTTCCCTCCCGAACGCCGGAACCACCTTCAACACAAAGACCCAGTCCAACTCCAGAACAGCAACCTTCAAATACGCCGCCCCCAGTAGGAGCGCCAACGTCCACTTTGTCCCCAGAATGCCTCCCGGCAGAAGGAGACCCATTAACAGCGGAAACGATTGCTGATGCGTTTTTGGAGTTGAAAATCGAATCCTTACTCGAATCCGGCCTATCCGCCGAATGCGTCGTAGCGATGCTTAACCGCCTGGAGACAACCATCATGGCCGATGTTACGCCAGAACCCGTCATCGCTCAGGCCGTTACCGCGGACGTGACCGGGAATGGTCTAGAAGATATCGTCCTCAGCATCAACATTCCATATGGCAAGGGTTACGGTGAAGCGCATGTCTATGCTTTCCGGCGCTGGGGAGGAGGTTATGAAACGGATATCCTCTTTCGGCGAGCGGGCGCTGGATCTGCTGCGGAGGGGCTCTACAGTGGAGGGGGTGCTCAGATCCGTGAAGTATCCGATGTCAACCGCGACGATGTCCCCGAAATTGTATTCTCGGTGAGTTGGCCGTACGAAACACTCTTTTACATTGCCCAATGGCAAGGTGCGGAGTTCTCAAGCTTGATCGAAACGTACTCGGATTTCTTTATGGACACCATCTACTATGCCACATCCTATGAGAACGAAGGACTTGTCGCTGACTATGACGGTGATGGCACGCTCGAGCTCATTTTATACAGTCGGCCGTGGTCGCTTGTAGCTGAAAAGCGTCTTGATCATGACAGACTTGAGATATGGGCGTGGGATGGCGAGCTTTATTCGTTATCGACCATTGACTACGGACAGCCAATATATCGTTATGAAGCCGTTTATTTCGGGGACGATGCATTGCTGTATGGCGATTACGAAAACTCGCTTGCCTATTACCAGCAGGCGATTTTCGATGAGGAACTCATCCCCTGGGGTCCCGGTCACTCTCCTGAGACGCCGGAGCCACCTGTGGCCGATCCGGAGGAACGCCCCAATCTGGAGGCCTACTCCCGCTACCGCATTCTGCTTCTGCACAGCATGATGGGCTATATGGATGCTGCCGAAGTTGTGTACGATACATTGATGGAGAAGTTCCCTGGGGGATCGGTAGGCCGAATCTATGCGGAGATGGCGACCGTGTTCTACAACATGTACCTTCGTAACCAATCCATGAGCGAAGCTTGCGCTAGTGTCATAGAACTTGCAGCAGGTCATGAAGATGTAATTATTAACCCTTTAAGTAGTGATACCTATGGGCAGGATGGTCGGGAGTACACACTTGAGGACATGTGTCCGTTTAAATAAATTCATTACCCTTGCGAAGGTTTAGGTAAGGGCACATGGCCGTGCACCCTGCACACATTCTGCGATTCCCATCCGAAATGCGTAAGGGCGGCTCGCGAGCCGCCCCTACAACCGGAAACCATGTCGCCTTGACTCCGCAAGCACCATCGGCACACATGCTACCCCATTACATCCCATGTTCATCCCCACGATTTGTTTGAAGTGCAAAGCCAAGACCAAACCTTGCGAAGGTTGGCCAACCTGCGGTTCGCTTAAACCTTCGCAAGGTTACGGAAACTAACGGCTCGCCGTCGGACTCCAACTTCCCTCTCCCTGAAAGGGAGAGGGATTGAGGGTGAGGGTCCATTCCTTGCTACAATCATCTAACCTATAACTCATCAATAACATGGAGGAAATTGGCTTGACGAAAGAAAGGAGTAGTTTTGCGCTCCCCGGCTCATTCGGGATCGGCACCAGGGTCTGGGGGGACCGTTTTCGCTGGGGGTACGGGGAGGATTTCACCGAAGACGACTTGACATCTGCATTCCGGATCGCAACGGATGCAGGTGTTGCATTCTTTGACACCGCGGAAATTTATGCCCGTGGTCAATCCGAGGTGATCCTGGGAAAGTTCATCAGGGAGTCTAGCAGCGGTGTCCTCGTTGCGACAAAGTACGCACCCTTCCCGTGGCGATTTGGCCGCAAGGCTATCTTAAAGGCTTTGCAAAGCAGCTTGCAGCGCCTGGAGATGAATCAGGTTGATCTTTATCAAATCCACTGGCCGTACACATGGGTCTCGATTGAGAGCCTTGCGGATGGACTCGCTGACGCGGTTGATGCTGGGTTGACCAAATGGGTTGGAGTATCAAATTTCAACGCAGAACAGATGAAGCGGGCGCATGAAGTTCTTTCCAGACGTGGCATTACACTGGTTTCCAATCAGGTGAAATACAGCTTGATCCACCGCAAACCAGAAACCAGCCATCTGCTCGATACATGCCGCGAGATGAGGGTCACGCTCATTGCCTACAGTCCGATTGCCATGGGCGCATTAACTGGAAAATATACCCTCGATCATCCCCCATTGGATGTCCGGCGCCGCCGTTTCAATGAGGAATTTCTCGTCAGACTACAGCCACTCCTGCAGCGTATGCGAGAAATCGGCAAGGTCCATGGAGGGAAGACACCTGCACAGGTGGCCGTTAAGTGGATCATTGCCAAAGGTGCCTTTCCCATTCCTGGAGTGAAAAACGCTCGACAGATGGAGGAGATCACAGGTGTCTACAACTGGTCCCTTACGGATTCAGAAGTCGACGATTTGGACACCGCTGCCAAGAACTTTGAGGATAATCGTGGTGCATAATCATCTCAAAGGACATCACAGTCAAGTCGCAATGAGGTAACAAATGGCGACCTGGATCGTACATCTTCGCCTGACAGAAAACCTGCTCCCACTCATACACGGATTGGACGCCTCCTACTTCGCCATCGGAAGCATCGCGCCGGATTCCGGCATCCCAGATGAAAACTGGGAAAACTTCACGCCGCCGCCCGAGGTTTCACATTTCAAGGCCTCCGGGGGCTCAGCCAGGGAACTCGCCGATATGGATTTCTACCGCCGCTACCTGCAATCTGTTGACGAGGTCTCCAATGACCCATTGAGATTCTCATTTCTCCTGGGATACTTCTTCCACTTGGTGACGGACAACGAATGGTCCCAGAAGGTCGGCCAACCAACTCAGGCACGCTTTGCGGAGGAATTCGATGCCGATCCCGAATTCATCTGGGAAGTCAAGCGCGATTGGTACGGCTTAGACTTCGACTACGTCCGAAAGCATCGGGATTCCATCTTCTGGACAGTCTTCCTGAAGACCGCCTATACTCATGATTACATCGATTTCTTACCACAGGAAGCCGTACAGCAACGCATCGCATACATCAAGGAGCTTTACCAAAAGACGGATGAGGAGATCGAGGAGTGGTACATCGACAGACCAAACCTGTATCTCCTCCAAGAAGATATGGACGATTTTGTAAGCGGAACGACTGATATTCTGTATGCGATCTACCAACAATTGTGGGAAAAGGGTGCAGACCACTCTGATCTCACATCGGCATTGGGCCTGATAGGGCGATGATCGGCGGTTCTCCCCAATTCGAATGGGCGCTGAGCAGAAGGGTAAACTATGGAGAGGAACGAGATTGAAAAAAAGCAGCGCGTCGCAAAATTCTTCGGCGAACTGTCGGCGCCGGGCTGGGGCCTGGACGACCACTTCTTTAAGGCCATGGGCTTACGTTTGGTCGAGAACGCTGCCGTCGCAGAGGGCCATCAGGTTCTGGACGTCGCTGCCGGCAGGGGTGCCAGTCTTTTTCCTGCCGCTGAGAGAGTTGGGCCTCAAGGGCGGGTGATCGGCATCGACATAGCAGAACCCATGGTTCGCGGGACGATGGCCGAGATTCAACAAAGAGATTTGAAGAACGCCGAAATGCATTTAATGGACGCGGAAGATATTAAGTATCCTGATGAGACCTTTGATCGCGTCCTTTGCGGTTTCGCCCTCTTCTTCTTCCCAGACCATAATCGCGCCCTTTCGGAGATCCTACGAGTCCTTAAACCCGGCGGTCTTTTCGTCACTTCCACTTTCTCCGAGGGTGGTTACCCATGGTATTGGGTCGATGATTTGCTCAAGGAACACCAGATCTCAGACCGCATGGACCAGTTGTTAGATCTGGTGACGCAGGATTTTGAAAGACCAAGCGAATTCGAGGAAAGCTTCAATGCGACTGGTTTTTCCAACATCGAAATTTTCGATGAATCCTACATAGTAACCTTCGCCAACGAGAGCCATTGGTGGGACGCGTACCTTGCCTCTGCGGATAGGGCTTTGTTCGAAGGCCTTGACCCTGAGACACTTGATAGATTTAAAACCGACGTAATGGAGATCCTCAAATCTAAAAGGCAGCACGAGGGGATTCAGGGGACCTACCGGGTGCTCTTCGCTGTAGGAACGAAACCTTGATCCATTATCCGAGCAACAGTCTCAGGCTTACTCTTATTTCCTAATTCATGCATCCATCCTGCTTTCGAACCGCACATGGCGACCCTTCCAATTTTCATATAAGATTTACCGACTTTAAGACGCTTCACACCTGGACATCGGGCAACTGCAGCTGATACGCAACCATCCACGGACTTCTATGCTGCAGGGTCAATGAGATGTCACATCAATTCGAGGGAGTATGGAAGTCGATAAGGAACGGGAATTCACATTCATACGCATCTTTTTCTGGGCATCCTTCCTGACCTCAATCATCCTTGCCCTGATCGAGGCGATGGATTGGGCTTTATTCATCCTCCACTTCCTGGGGCTAATTATCTTCCTGCTTATTTCCCTATTCCTGATGTTTTACCTCCATCGACGGGGCATCGGCCTTGGCGTGTTCATCACTCTGGCTATGCTCAACCTATTCATCATTGTCCCCGAGTACGCACTCAGAGTGGCAGACTTCAGGTATGAATCAGGGATCCAATTTGGTTACCCGCGCCCCACACAGTTCGTACAATTGGAGTTGGATTCGGAGCTGTTCTGGAAACTGAATCCATCCATGCCTGACGTAAATTCAGAGGGTTTCCCCGGCGATGAATTCATCATTCCCAAACCCGAGGGGATCTTCCGCATTCTATATTTAGGGGATTCATGCACCCAGCATGGTTATCCGGAGGATGTCGAGGCGCTCCTGAATGAGAACAATCCCTCGAATTCATATACTTTCGAGAGCGTCTCACTAGCTGTCTCGGGCTACAGTTCACATCAAGGACGAATACTCACCGAGAAATACGGCAAGGAATTAGAACCCGATCTAGTTGTCATCTACTACGGATGGAATGACCATTGGCTCGCCTACGGCGCTACGGATTCGGAAAAAGAGCTCAACACCTCCAAGTTGACGGACCTTTACATCACACTGCACAAATTCAAACTTGCCCAATTGCTATTCAGCGTGAGCGATTCCATTGGCGGAGCCAATGAAGTCCCACTCGATAATGTCAGGGTGCCGCTCGATCAATATCAAGAGAACCTGTCAGAAATCACTGAATTCTTCGCCAATAAGGGAGTTCCGGTCCTTTTCATCACCGCACCTACATCGCATTACCAACTCGGTGTGCCGGAATATCTCGTTGATTTGAGCTTCGTTCATGACACGGAAACCGCAATTGCGCTTCATAAGGAATATAACGAAACCGTCAGGCTTATAACTCAAAGAGATGGGGGACACCTCCTCGATCTCGAGAAGGATTTCGATGCGCTCCCCGCGGAGAAGCTATCAGGGATCTTCATGGACGACGGCATTCACTTCACACCTAATGGTCAGATCCTAGTCGCGGAGCGAATCGTCGAATTCGTCCAAGATCTCATCTGAACCGCAATTTCACCACTTCCAATAAAAACCTGAGAGGACGCACGCCATCTTCGGATTTATTCAAGTTGACCGAAAATCATGTATTGAATCACAATCGCGTGCTTGATGTATCGCGACCGACCATCCTGTACAATAGGTATTCATCCTGCGTTCAACATCATATGACCATGAACACAAGACATAAGCGCTATCTCGACCGTTGGCTCGATCATGTGCGTGTCCTTGCCGAAGACATCGGCCCGCGCGGCTCGACCACTGAGGGTGAACGGCAAGGCTCGGAATATTGCGAGAAAGTCCTTTCCGAATTGGGACTCAATCCTCAAATCGAAACGTTTATGAGCGCCCGCTCGATCTACCACCCACACTTGATAGGCGCCATCGCCATGCTGATTGCATTCGCTATCTATCCCCTAGCAGGTAGGTGGAGCGCCGGGTTTGCGACTATTCTTTCACTCGCCACCATCGCCTCCACTCTGCTGGAGTTGAGTTTCCGTGACAACCTTCTACGGCGCCTGGTGCCCAAGGCGCCAAGCCAGAACGTCATCGCGACGCTAGCGCCTGCCGGGGAACATAAGCAGGACTTCGTGCTCATCGGTCACGTGGACAGCCACCGCACCCCCATCATCTTCAAAACTCCTCGCTGGGTCACCCTCTATCAGAGGTTCACGACCATCGCATTCAGCCTGTTCATAGCACAGATCCTACTGTACACATTAGGTACAGTGACCCAATGGAGTTGGATCTGGCCCGCATCCATTCCTTGTGCTATTGCCGCGGTGCTCCTGACTGCGATGTGCATTCAGGCCGACCTCACACCATTCAGCGCAGGAGCCAACGACAACGCATCGGCGGTTGGGCTTGTGCTGACACTGGCAGAAGAATTCCAGGACGAACCCATTCAAAACTCCCGCGTTTGGTTCCTCTGCACCGGTTGCGAAGAAGTTCAACACTACGGTGCCATCGATTTCTTTGCGCGTCACCTAGATGATCTACATAACCCTGTGGTCATTGTCTTTGAGATGCTGAGCTGCACTGGACCAGCGTGGCTCACCAAGGAGGGCATCATCGTCCCATTCCACGCCGATCCGGAACTCGTAACGCTGGCAGAGCGGTTAAGCAGCGAACATCCTGAGTGGGGCGCCTACCCCGAACAGATCAATGGCGGCAACACGGAGATGGCTGATACACTGAGCGTTGGAATCCCAGCCATCACTTTGGGCGGCATAGGCTCAATGGGCGGAATGTCCTATTGGCATCAGGTTGAGGATACTTTTGACAAGATGAATAGAGAGGTTATGAGTCGAGCTTATGAATTCGTCCGGACCTATATCCGGACGTTGGACACACCGACAAAGGAGGAAGAATAGGGACATATTCTACACATTCTCAACCCCGTTTAGAAAATAAGCCTTTCAATCCACCTGCAACACCCACACCGCATTGAAAGGATGTGCCATGTCGACAATGGATCATGTACGCTACCTATCTGAAGAAATCGGCCCGCGCGGCTCAACCACCCCGCAGGAGGCAGATGGCGCAAAATACGCGGCACGTGTGCTGGATCAGCTAGGGCTCGCACCAATCACAGAACCATTCCGCAGCGCTCGCTCCGGCTGGCGACCTTACGCGCTCTACGCGGCGATAATGCTGGTGGGCTGCCTCCTATTTCTGTTAGGCGGACAACAGGGAGCAATCATTGCCCTGGTGGTAGCTGCCATAATATTCATCTCAGTGTTGTTGGAACTCAGCTTCAGACCTAATCCACTTCGTTGGGTTTTACCCAAAGGCGACAGCCAAAATGTGTGGGCTCAAGTCCAGCCCCGGGAAGAGCCGCAGCAGCAGGTTGTTCTCATGGGCCACGTGGACACGCACCGGACACCGTTGGCATTCTCCAGCAGTGGTTGGCTGCGCCTATACGGTATCCTCGTCCCGTTAGGATTGGTTTCCAGCATTCTCCTGATCATCCTCTTCGCGGTCGGAATCTTTGACGACGGCTCTCTCTGGCGCTATCTCTCTCTTCCACTGTTGTTAATCGTTTTGGGGTTATTCGCCATCACCTTTCAAGCCGATTTCACACCTTTTGCTCGAGGGGCGAACGACAACGCCACCGGTGCAGCCATCGTCCTCAGCCTCTCCGAATGCCTAAGTAAGGAGCCACTTACAAATACGCTTGTCTGGACCGTCGTCAGCGGTTGTGAAGAAGTGGGCTGCTACGGTGCGGATGCCTTCGCAAGTTCGCATAAGCAGGACCTCGACGATGCCTATTGGATCAGCATCGACAGCGTCGGCGGGCGTGACACAGTCCCCACATACCTGACGAAGGAAACCTTTTTCCTCACAACCCGCAGCGATCCTGGCCTGATTGACTTGGCAGATCATATCGCTTCGGAGAAACCCGAATTGGGTGCAATGCCTCAGAGTTTCTCGGGCGCATACACCGAGTCCGCCATCGGCGGGAAGCACGGATTTCGCGTCCTGCCGCTGATCGCACTCCGACCGGACGGAGGGTTGCCTGAATGGCACCGGCCTACGGACGTTTTCGATAAAGTGGAATCTGGTGTGGTCGCGCACACCGAAACCTTCTTATGGGAGCTGCTTCAGAAAATCGATAAGCAAGGGAAAGAACTTCATCAGACAAGTTAGGATCGAGTGATCATATAAACATCTCTCGGGGCGTTTACTCGATCGATGGAGGGAGCTATGGGGGCTGAAAATGGAAAGTTTGTGGGTGTGCACGAAAAGGAACAGGTCTTCAGCCATTTTGCTGGAAATATTTCATCGGGCAAAGTGAAGTTTTTCGAATCTGTCGGCATCGACTTCGTCATGGGCTCTCGCTATGGACCGTACCTCACGGACCTAACAGGCGAGGTAACGCTCATCGACTGCCACTGCAACGGCGGCGTGTTCAACCTGGGCCACAGAAACCCTGAAATTGTCCAGACATTGCAGGATAGCCTGGCGGAGTTGGATATTGGCAATCATCACCTCATCAGCGAGCAGCGCGCTGCACTAGCTAACCGCCTTGCCGAACTAGCGCCAGGCGACCTCCCATACACTGTCTTCGGCGTGGGCGGTGGTGAGGCAGTGGACTTGGCGGTGAAAATTGCAAGAGGCCATACGGGTAGGGAGACCATCATTTCCGCAAAAGGCGCCTACCATGGGCATACTGGCTTTGCACTGGCAGCCGGGGACGAGAAATATCGAGCGCCATTTGGCCCGAGTGCGCCGGGGTTCATCCAGGTCCCATTCAACGATTTGGCAGCTTTAGAAGATGCGGTTGACGATCGTACCGCCGCCGTTATGCTGGAGACTGTACCGGCAACCTATGGCGTGGCCATCCCGGAAGAAGACTATCTCCCACGGGTCCGTTCATTGTGCGATAGCCGGGGAGCGCTGCTCATCGTTGACGAAATTCAGACGGGCCTTGGGAGATCGGGGAAACTATGGGGGATTGAGCATTTCGACGTGGAACCAGACATCATGGTCACAGGCAAGGGCTTATCCGGCGGAATCTATCCCGTGTCCGCGACCTGCTTTCGTACGGAGCTCGAGAGCGTTTTCCATGATGACCCTTTTATCCATGTGTCCACATTCGGAGGCGCAGAGGTGGGATGTCCCGTCGCGCTGAGAGTTCTGGAAATATCCTCTGACCCAGAATTCTTGAGCCATGTCGTGGAAATCTCAGCCCTTTTCAGCGATGGATTCCAAGAACTGCAGGTGAAGCATCCTGAGATTCTCATCCGGTTGCGACAGTTGGGATTGATGATGGGAATCGAGATGGCCAACGAGATGTGCGGTCCACTCTTTACCAAGGCCGCATATGAGACAGGATTCCTATCCGTCTATGCCAACAACGACACTAGAGTGGCTCAATTCCTACCCCCGTTGATCATTGATCGCGCCCTTGCAGAGGATCTGCTGTTAATGGTGGACCAAGCACTTCACGGTGTTAAAAGCATGCTGGGATTGTGAGGAGGAACGATGAGCCTGGGAGCGGTTGACCGCGATTTCCTGCAAGAGTTCGAGCACAGCATCAATCCCCGGCATCCAGAGCAGAGCAAGATTCCACTCAAGGTATTAGGCTACGGCGAGATCAGCACTGTCCTGGAGATAGAAAGGGAGGGCCTAAGACACCTGGCGTTCAAGAGAATGCCAATGTTCGAGAGCGAGGCCGAGGTCGATGATTTTCTGCGTGTATACCAGAATTATTTGGATGTCCTTGGCGGGCGAATTGGGGTTAACCTCATCCCCAGTGAGACGACCTGGGTAACGGGTTCAGATGGCAAGAGGGTCGTTCTCTACATCATTCAGGAAAAGATCCACTCGCAAACCATAGGTCATCATGTCATCCATAAACTCTCCGATGAAAAAGTGCCTTTGTTCGTCCGTAATGTCCTGGATGAGTTGAAGAAGGTCTTTGATTTCAATCGCACGCACAAGGGGAAGATCGAGGTCGGAATTGACGGACAGATCTCGAACTGGGCCATCACCGGCTTCAACCCCGAAAGCCCAGATCTGGTGGATCAAGTAGATCTGGTGTATTTCGACACCAGCACGCCATTGCTGCAACTGGAGGGCGAAGAGCAACTCAATCCGGAATTATTCTTACGCAGCGCACCCTCATTCTTGGTCTGGATCCTCAAACTGCTTTTCCTCGAGGACGTCATGACCAGATACTACAATCCTCGCCTCGTGGCGGTGGATCTAATTGGCAACTTCTACAAGGAAGGTCGACCCGAGTTGGTACCGCAGATGGTGGAGGAGGCAAACGCATTTCTCGCCTCTGGAGATTCCGAAGTCACATATGGACCCATAACCATCGAGGAAGTTGACAAGTATTACCGCGAGGACTCCATGATCTGGCGCCTCTATCTAGCCTCCCGAAAGGTGGACCGCACCATTCACCGCTTGTTCAACTCGTACTATCCATACGTCCTGCCGGAGAAGATTGAAAGGTGACGGTTCCCAAGCAGTGCCGGGAGAGCCTCGACTCTCCCTGTCATTTCAAGTTTGCCCGGCGATGAAGTCGCCGGGCTACAAAACAGCGCCCCTACGGGGCTAAAGCCGGCTTCAGCCGGCGCAAGCTCAGTAGCACAGGCATTCATACCCGTGCGATCTCCCAAGGAGCCACCATTCTAACTGTCATTCTGAGGAAGCCATAAGGCGACCGAAGAATCTCGTTTTCCATCAGAATCACTCCATCAATCCCAAAAACGAGATTCTTCGTCACGTCGGTCGCTAACGCTCCCTTTGCTCCTCAGAATGACACATTGGGGGAGAAGGTAGGTAATGCATCAACATCCTCAATGGCGCGAAGCAACACTTTGCACCATAATGGCGGCCGATGAAATGCCCTCTGTGAGCATCGCAGATCAAACCACGCACCAACGTACCCTCCATAACCCCTACACAGGCTGGGCAAGAACACGAACAACCATTACCGATGGGACGCCCTTGGCGTTTGTGATGGTATCTTTCAGGAGTAGCTTCAATATGTCTAATGAATACACGTCAAGGCGCCTTGAGGTACGCCGACCCCCCTTGATACTGTGCATTGTACAGATAGGCGCAGGCCTCGTAATGCTGGTGCTCATCCTTGTCAGTCTTATTTACAACTACTCGATCCTAACCGAGAGCTACCAATTTGCCGCAGATCTTATCGGTGAACCAATCTACACCGAATACACCACAGAGGAAGACCTCGTGATGCTATCCATCATCACCCTGGGATTGTTCGCCTTGATCTACGTAATCGCACTTTTGAGATTCTCCGTCATGGGATTGAAGTTCGTCTTCAGCGGAATCAGCGAGATCGTGACCCCCTGGATGCCGGCGAATATCCCGGCGGGATACCGCGATTACGGCGAGGTCGTTAAAGGTTTTAAAGAGCACACCCTTTCCATCTACAAACCCCTTGACTCATTCATCAGTGGGCTATTCGGTGCGAACAGCATGTTCGCTGCCCCTTCAAGGCGCAATATTGTTGAGGAAAACAGTCAAAAGCTTAGGTCGAGACCCAGGAAATTGATCCTCACAGTAGTATGTGCTGCTGGCATATTCTTTATCGTCAACTGGTTCTCATCGCCTCCCGGCCAGGAATTCTTGTGGGAGCTTGATCTTCTCAATGAATTTGATCAAGCTGCCGGAACGCTCATTCAAACAGGCATTGGCCCGTTCATATTGATCCTCCTCATGGAAGCCGCGTTAGCCATTATCGAGTACGTTACGACCCTTTCGCTCATCCCGCGCCGCCAGCCAAGCACCATCGCCGATGAATCCTCAGAGCATTACCGCGGTTTCGGTCACCCGGATCAGATCTTCGCGCGCCTGCCAGACTTGGCAAAACCTCTTGAGTGGGAAGATTTCATGCACAGAGTAGACACCTCGTGGGACGAGCGCGCGTCCGCAGCTGTGGGAGATGTAGGCGAGTTCAATGGACGCATCTTCATCGAACAGCAACCAAGACCAACCGAGTCAAAGAATGACATACCGGCATCATTAATGCTCATCATCGGTTGGTTGTTCACACTCTTTGGCCTCTACTTGTTCCTCTTTCGGTTGCTTCCTCCATCCATCCGGGAAGGTGATGCCGAGTTACTTTTCACACGACTCTACATTCTGGCGATAGCCCTGTCCGCATCTATCGCCACTCGAAGCGGTGAGCGTTTTCTTCGATACACACGCTCTCTCCTGGAAGCTGCCCAGTTCTCCTCCACCGGCATTCTGATTCAGATCCGCGGCGTGCTTTCCCGAGCGGATGTCAAAGTGGGAAAATCCATCGCCGATTCGATCGAATCAAGCAGCGTTGTTGTCCGATCGGATTTCTCGGCACGCTTCTGGGCTGCAGAAATGACCAGCGAGGCAGTGCGCCTTGATGCAGAGCGTGATTTACTCGCCCTAGAGCAAAGCAGTGAAAGCAGGTCATGGATCGAATTCTTCCGGAATGAAATTGAGACTTTGCGCGGCGAGGGTGTGCGTCCTATTGGAGTGGACCTTGAGTCCACTGATGTTGATCAAATCATGCGCGCAAACATATCAGCTTCGGCGCTCAGATCAAGCGCCATTGAACAAGCGCAGCTTGAGGCCAGCGTCACCGGTGAAGAAGCCCCACTGCTTATCGAATCCCATGAAGATGATAATCCCACCGATGAAGAGCCCGAAGCCGAAGCCCCGGTTTCCCCTGAAGGCGAATACAAGGAATGTCCCGATTGTGCGGAAATGGTCCGTGTAAGGGCACGGAAATGCCGCTTCTGCGGCTACCGCTTTGATGAGGAATGAGCATTTATCCATCTTCTTCCTTCAGCTGTATTGCTGCTCCCAACCTAGGTCCCAATTAACATCTGCATGTCTCATTTTCATGTTGAGGTAGCCCAATATCTATTTGTCATTCTGGGGGAGCTGCAGGCGACCAAAGAATCTCGTTTTCCGCTAGGAGCGTACCATCTATCCCAAAAACGAGATTCTTCGTCACTCCATTCGCTGCGCTCATTCCGCTCCTCAGAATGACAACGTGGGAGTTCTCCCCAAAATCACCCTGAACCCACCGATCCCCAGAATGGTAAATCGATAAATCGAACCTTTAACTTCTCGTAACAGCTGGGGTGATTAGGAGAGTTCATGAGCGCAGATCAAATAATCACTGAAACCCAACTGCTTGAGCCCTTCGACCGGATTAGGCTTAAAGATCACACTGGTGCAGTAGAGCTATTCATTGCACAGGGGAGTGAAGAAAGCCTAACCATCCAAGCCAGTCAAGAGATCGTGCAAAAGATTAAAACCGGAGTCAGGAGGGGACAACTCGACATCCAGATCGGTGGCACTTTCGCAGAAAAGGTTACCGATATGTTCAAGACGACCCTCGCGCACGAACGGATACGTCTTACATTGACAGTCAAGACGCTTAATGCCCTTGAAGTCTTCGGCGCAGCCAAGATCAATGCCTCTTCCATCAAGACCGGTCTGCTCATCCTCAGGATCCACAGCGCTGGAGATGTCACCTTTAAATCCCTCACCGCGAGAGTTCTAAGGGTCGAGCACTCCGGTGCAGGCATCCTTGAGCTCACCGGAAAAGCTGTGGAACAGGGTATCACGCTGAACGGCGCGGGTTCTTACAGAGCGCCAAAGCTGGAAAGCCAGAAAGCAAATGTGTTGGTAGAAGGTACTGGCAACGTAACAATCTGGGCCGTCAGGGACCTCAAAGCTACGGTCCGTGGCATTGGCAGCGTGATATACTATGGCAATCCCTCCGTCAAGCGAAGGGTGTCCGGATTGGGAAGCGTGATCAACCTGGGTGGTCGCTGAACCAGCTTCGCTGACATCATACTTTCAACGGTGCTGCATCTTTGACTGAACTCCAACAAGAGAAACATCATAACCAAACAAAGAGTGAAGAATGGGTTGTTCAAAATCCGTTCGCGCGCTTCGGGCTCGCTGTATTACTCCTCCTCGGTGGTTTACTCGTCTTTCTGTTTGGCGTTCCTTATCATTCCACCTTTCCTACAAATGGGGATCTTCTCTACAATGCACTCCTTTCAGCCGCACTCCTGCTGATTGTCCTCCTGCTTCGATGGAGGGTCGAAACGCAGAGCTATTGGCAATCCGCTTACGGCCTTTTCGTCGCCTCATTCGCAAACTTTGTCATGAGTATTGGTATCTTTAACTTCATCATCCCGGACTCTCCTCTTCTCCAAAACATAGCCTTCGACAAGGTGGCGCAATTTCTTTCAATCGTGATCACCATCCTGCTCCTCACCAAGATCGCCGGACGGGATTTTGGATCCATTTACCTCCAGAGAGGGAATCTCAAGCTCGGCCTCATCTTCGGCCTGGTAACCTTCATTGTTTTCCTTGTTATCTTCATAATCGTGGGGCCACTGCAAGCCGAAGAAACGAATATCAACCTTGATATCGTCCTCTCCTCCTCTCCCTGGATCCTGCTCTTCATCTTTGCTAATGCAACCATGGAGGAGTTGTGGTATCGAGGGATCTTCCTGAGAATATATACTGAGTTGCTCTGGATTGTGGGCGCCGTGCTCGTGACTTCGTTGCTCTTCGGCATATCCCATGTCGCCGCTACGTATGTTTCTCCTTCCCAGGGACTTGGGTTTGGAGTCCTGGTCTTTGTTCTAGGATGCATCGGTGCCTACGCCATGCATAAGACGGACAGCATCTGGGGCTCGATCCTGTTTCATGCCGGGTATGACCTGATTGTGATCATCCCAATCATCGCTTCTACAAATTGAAGAACCCGAAAACAGAGCAGCGCAATCCTATTGCATACACCACCTCAATACCTAAACCCAATAGATACGATTTATAATCTCTCAAAGTGAACGTTCCTTCCACTACTCTCTGGAAACTACACCTGATGACATTCACCGCCTCTTCTCAAGATTTCCCACTTGTGGAGAACTGAATGCGAAGAGAGCAAGAGGCTCAGGAGGCATACGGCATGACATACGAAGAGCATCTGCCTGATCTCCGCGAGAGCTACAACCGTGCAGCCGCGGAACGCGATCAACGTCCTCGCGAAGCATGGAAAGTTGAGATAAGGGAAGACTTCCTAAGACTGTTGCAATCGGAGGGGAAAAGTTCACTTCTCGAGATCGGCGCAGGCACAGGAATGGACAGTAAGTTCTTTGCCGATAACGGGCTGGATGTCATTTGCACAGACCTGTCGCCCGAGCACGTTCGTTATTGCCAGGATAAGGGCTTACAGGCATATGTCATGGATTTCATGAATCTGGATTTCCCGCCCAGTTCATTCGACGCCGTGTATGCCATGAGCTGTCTTCTTCACGTGACCAAGAAAGATTTTCCCATGGTATTGAATGAGATCTGGGAGATGCTCAGACCCTCTGGCTTATTCTTCTTAGGACAGTACGGAGGGAAGGAATTTGAGGGCATCTACCCTGAAGACCGCCTCCGACCAAAGAGATTCTTCTCATTCTTTACCGATGAAGATTTAAAACTGGTTGTTTCAGATACCTTTGACATCCTCATGTTCAACACATTACCCCTTGAGGAGGAAGAGGAATATCACTTCCAGCACTTGATTCTGCGGCGCCCCGCTTCTTGATCAGTAGACAGAGGACGAACGACCAACGACGAAGGATGAAGCAAGAGTTGTTTGCTAAATGCAGGTCATTGGTCGTTCGTCCTTCATCGCATTTAGCTACTCACAGTGAACCGATCCCCAATCTCTAATCTCCAGTCTCTTTTCCGTCCCAGCTTTACTCTATGTAAAAACTTCGGTAGAGTAGAAGTTCAAAGATCAGGGCTTGTCATAGGATCGAGACCGCGCAACTAAAGGTTGGAGGACCATGGAAGAATTGCGGGGGCTGACAGAGGATGAAGTACTCGCCCGGCGCAAGCGAGGTGAAGGAAACGACGTCCACCTTCCTACAAGCCGATCCTACGCCAGCATCATACGCCAGAACCTTTTCTCGTTTATCAACATTGTCCTTTTCGCCATCGGTATTGTGCTGGTGCTGGTCGGGCGCGCCGAAGATGCCGTCGTCAGCGTCGTCATCATATTGTTGAACGTGATTCTCGGTCTCTACCAAGAGATCCGTGCAAAACGGCAGCTTGACCGTATTGCATTGCTTACGCGCCCTAAGGTAACTGCCCTTCGCAATGGCATTGAAAAAGACCTCGATCCTTCCGAGGTCGTTCAAGGGGATATCCTGCTTGCACACCCCGGTGATCAATTCGTCGTGGACGGTGTGGTCCTTGGCGACGGCATGATGGAGGTTGACGAAGCGCTCCTCACTGGCGAGTCGGACCTTGTCCAGAAACAAGATGGAGACGAGGTGCTTTCCGGCAGTTATTGTGTGAGTGGTAGCGCCGCGTACGAAGCCACCAGAGTCGGATTGAGCAGCCATGCCAACCAAGTTACGACGGGGGCCCGTGCATTCCGGGTAGTCAACACACCTCTGCAGCAGGACATCGATTTCATTATTCGTTTACTCACCATCTCAGCCACCATCATCGGATTGCTGCTCTTGCTATCATCGATCCTGGTGGCCATCCCTTTGATGCGCAGTGTGCAGATGGCGGCAGTGATCGCGGGACTGGTTCCCAACGGTCTCTTCTTGATGCTGGTTGTCGCTTACGCAATGGGGGCATTGAGGATCGTGAGGCGCGGGGCGCTCGTCCAACAGTCCAACTCCGTAGAATCTCTGAGCTACGTCAACATCCTCTGCCTGGACAAAACCGGTACGATCACCGCGAACCGTATTGAACTTCGCGATGTACTCCCTTTAGGTATTGATAAGAAACACATCGAAAGCGTCCTCGGGGATTTCAGCTGGAGCGTGTCCGCTGCCAATCGAACAAGCGAGGCTATTAGAGAAGCTTTCCCTGGTCGTGAGCGTTCTCCAGTGGATGAAGTTCCATTCTCCTCGGAGAGAAAATGGAGCGCCATCGCTTTTGAAGACGCTGACATGTGCGGTGTGTATGTCCTCGGTGCGCCCGAGGTGCTCGAGCCACTCATTCAGCTCAAAGCCAATTCGGAAGACCGAATTCGAAGTTGGTCAGGCCAAGGCCTGCGTGTGCTGATCTTCGCTCACAATTCGCATGTCACCCACTTGCATGATCCCATGGGTGAACCACAGTTGCCGGATAAATTAACCCCTCTGGGCATCATCAGCTTCAGCGATGAATTAAGGCCGGCACTTCATGAGACCCTTGTGGGTTTCGGCGACGCAGGAGTCCAATTGAAGATTATTTCTGGGGATCATCCGCAAACGGTCGCCGCACTGGTGAAGCAAGCCGGTCTCCCAGTCGATGGCACCGCGGTTGTCTCTGGTTCCGACCTCGCAAGAATGAATGAAGATGACTTTTACCAGGCTGCGGAGAGAGGCACAATCTTTGGGCGTATCACCCCCTCACAAAAGGAACAACTTGTTGATTCGCTTCGTGATCACGGCTACTACGTAGCCATGGTTGGCGATGGCGTGAATGACGTCCTCTCTCTCAAAAAAGCGAATCTTGGCATTGCTATGCAGAGCGGCAGCGGCGCAGCACGTGGCGTCGCCGATATGGTCCTACTCGAAGACTCCTTTGGAGTGCTGCCCCACGCATTTCAAGAGGGGCAACGCATCGTCCACGGAATGCAGGACATCCTGCGCCTATTCCTGACACGGGCCTTTTACTTTCTACTGCTGATCATCGCCACGGGCATGATCGGCATCGGATTTCCTTTTGTCCCAAAACATGCTACCATCCTCACCTTCTTTACAGTGGGAATCCCTACATTCGCATTGGCTATCTGGGCACGCCCACGGAAAGTGGACCGGCATGCAATGATCCCCGACATCTTGCGTTTCATTATCCCGGCTGCAATCTTCACATTTCTCTTTGGCGTTCTCGTCTACTCCGTAGCCTTTGGCATAACCTACGAAGACGTATTATCAAGGGAATCTTCGGTTACCCGTGAGGAGATCGAAGGCTTCCGAGCTTCAGCCGGGATCGATTACGAGATTACATCCACAGAGGAATTCGCTCGGGAGTTTGCCACACTTATCTCCCAGAGCGCGCTGACAACATTCACCCTACTAGCAGGCTTGCTGCTGATTATCTTTGTGGAACCGCCCTCAGATTTCTTTGTGGGTGGCGACGTCTATAGTGGGGACCTCCGCCCCACGTTTCTGGCCGCAGGACTACTCACTGCGTTTATCGTTGTGCTCGTCATCGAACCACTGAGAGAGTTCTTCGAGCTCCTCCTACTCTCTGGAAAGGCTTATGGGGTAATCATTGGAACTGTCATCCTGTGGATGCTTATCCTTCGTCAAGCATGGCGCGGGCGTTGGCTCGAGCGGTTCCTGCACATCGACTCGACTAAAAGGACAGTTTCGGGAGATACTTAACGGAATCTTCGGCGGCGCCATATCGTCCAAGGCATGATTATTCGGATGACCAGTGTGACGTAAAATAAGGTATATGCCGCCACAGTCCAAGTCCGGAGGAATAACTACATGTCGAAGGATACCCATCATTGCCTCAATTGTGGTCGGTCAGAACGTGAAGCCCCATTGATCGCTATCCTGTACGCCGAAGATCAGTCATGGATCTGCGCCCAATGTCTTCCCATACTCATCCACAAGCCCCACCAGCTAAAAGATAAGCTCAAGGGATCCGAGCATTTTGCACCAGCTCCCCACGATCACCAAGACTGAGCGATGCTTCAAGGGCGTGGGACATGATCCAAGAAAAGCACTATGGTGAGATCTCAAGGTTCGACTTATCCCGCAACTTTCCAGGCCGCTGGAGATACTGGACAACTGCATACTGGGTCGATGGCATCTTGGTGGACACGGGTTGCGCTCACACTGCCGAGGAACTCCTTCGGGAACTTTCGGAGAAATCCCTGCTCAAGATCGTGAACACCCACTCCCACGAAGATCACATTGGAGCGAATGGTCTTCTACAGCGGAGCCGCCCGGGGCTCGAAATCTTCGCCCATCCACTGGCTCTTCCCGTTCTGGAGGATCCACAAGGCGCTCAGCCTCTAAATCGATACAGGCACCTGTTCTGGGGAATGCCCGAGCCTTCACATGGCCTTCCTCTTCAGGATGATCAGATCATCGAGGCTGAGTATCACCAATTTCAGGTGATCTATACACCTGGCCACGGCCTTGATCACATTTGCCTCTACGAACCTCGACAACGCTGGTTGTTCACTGGGGACCTTTTCGTGGGCGGTAAAGACCGCGCATTGCGCGCCGATTTCGATATTTGGATGATCATTGACTCATTGAAACGCATCGCCGAGTTGCCCATTGATAAACTCTTCCCCGGGTGCGCCCGGGTGCGGGATAACCCGCAAGAAGATATCAAGGTTAAAATCGCTTATTTGGAGGATCTGGGAGGTCGGGCGCTTGAACTTCATAGCCGGGGATGGAGCACCAACTCCATCGCCCGCTCTTTTCCAAAAGGCCCCACATTTCTCGAGCTCCTCACACTCGGCCATTTTTCACGCCGGAGCCTCGTGCGTTCCTTCTTGCAGAAAACGACAACGCAAGTTGACGAGTGAATAAGTTGAGAAGAAAAGAGGTCAAGATATCAATACGGCAAAAAGGGATCAGGGAGCGGTTGATAAGTGAAAAAGTCAATGAGTTTAAACGTAATCTTTCTTGACTTATCAACTCATTCACATCGTGACTTGTTGATGGATTATCTGACACTTGACCACTTCTTGATTACGCCCTTGCACACTACAATGAATACACTGGGTATAGGCCATTGAAAGGAGTCCTCCATGAAGCTCACAAGTTTGCACCTGCTCTTGACCTACCAATGCAATTTCGAATGCGATCATTGTTTTGTCTGGGGAAGCCCATGGCAGAGCGGCGTGATGACGCTTGCCGATATCCGCGAGGTGCTCGCACAGGCTAAGGAGCACCCCTCTATTCGCTCCATCTATTTCGAGGGTGGAGAACCGTTCCTCTACTATCCCATCCTTCTCGCCGGTGTGGAAGAGGCCCTGCGTGCGGGATTTAGCACAGGCATTGTCTCCAACGCATATTGGGCTACGAGCGTTGAAGATGCCCAGGAATGGCTGAGACCTTTTGTCGGTAAGATCTCAGACCTGTCCGTCAGCAGTGACCTCTTCCATTACGATGAAAAGCTCAGCCAACAGGCCATGAATGCTCAACAGGCCGCCAATGAGCTCGGGATCCCTCTAGGCATGATCAGCATCGCCCAGCCTGACCTGCCCGAGGCGGAAGCAGCCATTGGACAGCTTCCTGTAGGCGAATCCGGCGTCATGTTCCGCGGGCGCGCGGCGCAAACACTTGTCGAGCGAGCAAGCCTCTCCCCATGGGATTCATTCGTGGAATGTCCTTATGAGAATCTTCGCGATCCTGGCAGGGTTCACCTCGATCCACTCGGCCATCTCCACATCTGTCAGGGAATATCTATGGGAAACCTCTTTGAAAAACCGATCAACACCTTATGTGAAGAGTATGACCCGGACACTCATCCCATCGTCGCACCACTGCTTGAGGGTGGACCTGCAGAGTTGATTCGCATGTACTCGCTTCCCCACGAGGAGAGCTACGCCGACGCATGCCACTTATGTTACACAGCTCGAAAAACGCTCCGGCCTCAGTTCGCAGAAATCATCGCCCCGGATCAGATGTTCGGAGTGCCGGAGAGCTAAACAGTTACTCCCAAAGGTACAGATCGCACAGTGACTTCTGGATGGGACATTTTCTGAAACCTTTACCACACACAACTGTACTCATGCTAGAAAATGTTCTATATAATTGAGCCACGTCCTGGATGCGGAGGCTGAAGTACGTTACCGCGGTACAAACATCAACTAATCTCATATTTAAAAACCTTAGGTACACTCGAACCACTAGCTCCCGCAAAATTGACTAAAAACCGCCTTTTTGCGGTAAGGATCTCTATATGTCTTCTTCATTCAAGAGTGTCAATAGAAATGTGATCCGGATGTCCTTCTTCACACCGAACAATAAGGACCGCTTTGGGCGCTTCATGCCTTCGTTGTTCAAGAGATCTCAGCTGTCCACCAAAGGCCTGCGCCTGCTAGCTGGATTATTGGTATTTCTCGGGCTGATCGTCTCCGGCTGCAGCAGCGCTTCAACCGTCACTCCAACCATAGGACCACCGTTTGCAATTACACCTTCCACCAGCGTCTCAACCAGCGGCAGCCCTATTACAATGTTCGCACTTCGCAACATCAATTTCGAGCATCTCTCACTGGAGGAGGGCCTTTCCCAAAGCGTCGTGACGTCGATTCTCCAGGACAGCCAGGGGTTCATGTGGTTTGGGACTCAGGACGGACTTAATCGCTACGATGGGTACGAGTTTAAGATTTACAAGCATGATCCGGACGATCCGAACAGTTTGAGCGACAACTTTGTTTGGTCCATCTCTGAGGACGGAGGGGGTAACCTCTGGCTCGGCACCAACGGTGGAGGCCTCGACCGATTCGATCCAGAAACACAAGAATTCACCAACTTTCGGTATGACCCCAACGATCCCTACAGTCTGGGTGGGAATGTGGTAAATGAGGTATTTGTTGATAGCGATGGCGTTCTCTGGGCTGGCACGAATACTGGGGGGCTCTGCCGGTTCGATGGCGAAACGGAGCGCTTCACTTGCTACCTGAATGATCCTGATGATCCCAACAGCTTGGGGAGCAGCAGCATCGATACGATCTACGAGGATAGCCAGGGCGTATTCTGGATAGGAGCCGAAGGTGGCGGTTTAAATCGCTTCGAACGTGAAACAGGAAAGGTCATTCGATATCAAAACGATCCCGAAGATCCTAATAGTTTGAGCATCGGTTCCGTCTATACAATCACAGAAGACGACGAAGGCAACCTTTGGATTGGCATGAACGCCAACGGTCTTGATGTCTTCGACCGCAATACAGAGCTTTTCAAGAATTATCATAACAATCCTGAAGACCCAAGAAGCCTGAGTAACGATACGATCAATGCCTTGTTTGTGGATCGTGATGGTTACCTATGGATCGGTACCGATGCAGGAGGGTTGAATCGCTTCGATGGTGAAACAGGGCAGTTCATCCGATACCAGCACGATCCAAGGGATCCAACCAGCATCAACAACGACCACATCTGGTCCATCTACCAAGATGAAGCCGGTGTTCTCTGGTTTGGGACCTTCGGTGGAGGGATCAATAAATTCGACCCGTATCAAATCAAATTTGTGACCCATGAGAATGATCCCAACAATCCGCAAAGCTTGAACAACAACCAAATTTGGGCAATCCACGAGGACAGTAAAGGGATTCTCTGGATCGGAACCAACGAAGGAGGCCTAAACCGCTTCGACCGCAAGACTGGTGAATGGCGTCATTACATTAATGACCCTGAAGATCCCAATAGTCTGGACGACAATTGGGTCTTGGCGATTCATGAATATCCAGAAGGGTCATTGTGGATCGGCACCGCTGGGGGAGGGGCCACTCGTTTCGATCCTGAAACCGGGCAGTTTACGCCCTATCCGGAACCTGAGTTCATTCTCACATTCTTTGAAGATCAAGCCGACAACTTTTGGGTCGGATCCAATGGTGGCGGGCTGGGCTTGCTAGATATGGAGACGGAGCAGTTCTCCTATTATGTCTTCGACGAGGAAGACCCATTCAGCCTGAGCAACAACAGCGTCACGGCGATCACCGAAGGTGCTGATGGCTCACTCTGGGTGGGAACGTTCCTCGGCGGGCTCAACCACTTCGATCGTGAGACGGAACAATTTACACGCTATCTGAATGATCCCGAGGATCCACAGAGCCTGGCTCACAACACAGTGCTCCACGTTCACGAGGATCGCGATGGAGAGCTTTGGATCGCGACTTCTGGAGGTCTCGATAGATTCGATCCAGCGACAGAGACCTTCATTCATTACCAAGTCGAGGATGGGCTACCGAACAACACGGTTTACGGGATCTTGGAAGAGGATGCAATCAATGGAAGTGATGATGTCTTCCTGTGGATGAGCACCAACAAAGGCATAACAAGGTTCAACACAACTACAGAAACCTTTGAGAGCTACGATGTCCGTGACGGTCTTCAGAGCAACGAATTCAACATGGGAGCGTTCCATAAATCCGACTCCGGCGAGATGTTATTTGGCGGTCTTAACGGTTTCAACACCTTCTATCCTGATCAGGTTGTTGACAATGCCTACCTCCCGCCCATTGTCATCACCGATTTTCAACTTTTCAACGAAAGCATCGAGGCCGGCGAGGATTCGCCACTCATCAAACCCATTGAACTGACGGAGGACATCGAGCTTACCTACAATGATGATTTCTTCTCATTCGAGTTCGCCTCATTGCATTACGGCTCATCTGAAGAGAACCAGTACGCATATATCATGGAGAACCTGGACAAGGACTGGAACTACGTCGGGACGAGGCGCTTCGCCGGCTACACCAACGTCCCTCCGGGTGAATACACCTTCAAGGTCATTGGCACAAACAGCGACGGCGTCTGGAACTCGGAGGGTGCCGCAGTCGACATCGTCGTTACGCCTCCATTCTGGCAGACATGGTGGTTCCGCGGCATCCTGGCTGTGGTCGTCATCGGCGGCGTATTGGGCGGATTCAGCCTGCGTATGCGAGCAATCCAGGCTCAAAACAAACGACTTGCGATCCAGGTGGAAGAAAGGACCAAAGAACTTAGCGATACCCTCGTCGAACTTAGGCATTCCAGGGACGCCGCCGAAGCTGCCAATCGCGCGAAAAGCGTCTTTCTCGCCAATATGAGTCACGAGCTTCGTACACCGCTCAACGCCATCCTGGGCTTCAGCCAGTTGATGCTCCGCCCCGCCAGCCCAGATACAGAGAGAGAAAAGAGCCTCACCCCCGAACAAGAGGAAAATCTGGAGGTCGTCGTCCGCAGCGGAGAGCATCTGCTTGGTCTGATCAACGATGTCTTGGAAATGTCCAAGATCGAGGCAGGACGTGTGAGCTTGAATGAGCGTGACTTTGATCTCCATCGAATGCTCGAGGGGCTGGAGGAGATGTTCACATTGCGAGCCGAGCAGAAAGGGCTTTCGCTGACGCTGTACCGAACTCCTGAAGTTCCACAATATATCTGGGCTGATGAGGGTAAGCTGCGTCAGGTGCTTATGAACATGCTCGGAAATGCGGTGAAATTTACCAAGGAGGGTAGAGTCGACCTTCGAGTGAGCTTCGATGAGAGGGCCGTGGAGGCAGGTGAGGATGATGCACTTACATCTCCGTGGCTCCACTTCGAAGTAGGTGATACCGGGCCCGGGATCCCGCCAGAAGATTTATCGGATATCTTCGACCCCTTTGTACAATCGACGAGCGGGGAACATTCCCAAGAGGGAACTGGTCTCGGCTTATCCATCAGCCGGCAGTATGCCAACTTGATGGGTGGCGACCTGACGGTAGAGAGCAAATTAGACGTAGGTAGCTCCTTCACACTTGAAGTTCCAGTCAAGATCCCGGATGAGGCCACCCTCGCTTATCAACCCAAGCATCGTGTTGTCGGGCTGGAGCCCGGCCAACCCACATACAAGCTCTTGATCGTGGATGACAAGGCGGTCAACCGCCAGTTGATGATTAAAATCCTCTCTCCATTTGGTTTCGAATTGGAGGAGGCAGTTGATGGCAAAGAAGCCATCGAAATCTGGGAGAGTTGGGCGCCGCATTTGATCTGGATGGATATGCGCATGCCCGTTATGGATGGTTACGAAGCCACAAGAACCATTAAAGCGACCACAAAGGGACAAGCAACCGTCATCATCGCCCTGACAGCCAGCGCGCTGGAGGAAGATCGGGTTATTATCCTCTCCGAAGGCTGCGACGACTATATCCGGAAGCCTTTCCAAGAAGAGGAAATCTTCAATGCTTTAAGCCAACACCTGGGCGTCAGGTTCATCTACGAGGAATACGAGTTAATCGGCGAGGAGGAGCGTGAATTAGTGAGAGGCACCTGGGCAGGTCTTGATTATGAAGAACTCACCGAGCGCTTAGCCGCACTGCCCCAATATTTGGTAGAGGATCTTGAACACGCAACCATTTTGGGCGATGTCACATCCATCCAGAAGCTGATCGATCAAATCAAGTATAAAGACGAGGCCCTGGCCGAAGCCCTGGAAAGCCAAGCAAACAATTACAATCACGATGAGATCCTGCAGGTACTTCAACAGGCGCGAGGGATAGATGAGCGACCAGGGACGTAAGATTGCCGACGATATATTGATTGTGGATGACACGCCTGCCAACCTCCGCCTGCTATCTCAGATGCTGACGGAGCTTGGATACACAGTGCGCGCCGTGACCAATGGCCCGCACGCACTGACATCCGCTCAGACCACGCCTCCAAACCTCATCCTGCTCGATATTAGGATGCCGGACATGAATGGCTACGAGGTTTGCCGGCGGTTGAAACAGGAAGAAAAAACTCGCGACATCCCAGTGATCTTTATCAGTTCATTGAATGAAATCCAGGATAAGGTTACAGGTTTCTCCGTCGGCGGCGTAGATTACATCACCAAACCTTTTCAGTTCGAAGAGGTGCTCGCCAGAATCGAGACTCACCTCTCACTGCGAAGGTTGCAGAAGCAGCTACAGGATGCTAACAAGAAATTTGAGCAGGAATTGATGCTCGCTGGCAGCCTGCAGGCGAGCTTCTTCCCCAGCGAGCCACCGGAAATCCCCGGATGGCAGCTCTCAGTGAAACTCAAACCGGCCAGGGAGACCTCCGGGGACTTCTACGACGTGTACATGCTTCCTAACGATAAACTCGGGATCATCATCGCTGATGTCGTTGATAAGGGCGCTGCGGCAGCTCTGTACATGGCCTTGAGTTGGACGATCATACGCAACTACTCGAGGGATTTCCCGGACCAGCCAGAACGCGTGCTGGCTGCAGCAAATCGACAGATCATCAACGATACCGATGCCAACCGTTTTGTCACCGTCTTCTACGGCGTCCTCGATCCCTCCTCAGGAAAGTTGATATACTGCAATGCAGGCCACAATCCTCCGCTCATCCTCCGGGGAGAGAGCGCTGAACTCGAGAGATTGGCCAAGACAGGAATGCTGCTTGGTATGTTCGAAGAGGAGGCCTGGGAGCAAGGGGTTGCTCAACTTGACCCCGGCGACCTGCTCTTACTCTATTCCGACGGCGTAACTGAGGCACAAGGTACCAGCGGAGATTTCTTCGACGTGGACCGGATGATCGAGTCCGCAAAGGCTCACATCGATCTCACTGCAAAAGAGATCAAGGAGGGCATCTTGTCGGACATTTATGAATTCATGGGTGATATCCCCCAGATTGACGACATCGCCTTGGTGGTCGTCCGTCGAGAACCTGAATAATTCTCTCCCGGGGTTTGAACTTAAGAAGAATTGAATAGGGGCCAGTCCGACCAAGTGAACCTGCGCACAATTCCTAGAGAATTCCACCCATTAATTGCGTACCTGTTGGATGAGCCATGAAGAGCTCGTGTGATGAATCGATGAAAGGAGAATCTCCGTGAATCCTTTGAATCTCATGAATCTTGGAAACCTGCCGTTGCTTTCCGATGCGGAGACACGCTCCATCTCCGCCGAAAATCCCACTGGCGAGAAGGGTAAAGGCGGAATGGCCACGGTTCCCGATGAAGAAACCATCGCCGCTATATTGGAAAATTCGCCTGACTTGTTGCCGCCAGGTTTTAAAGGGCATCCCTCCTCCATGTTGGGTACGGGCTGGAAGGTGCAGCCCTGCCTCGTCCTATTACCTCCCGGGTCTACGACTCTTGCGGATATCCAGGGTCCCGGCATTATCCAGCACATATGGATCACCGTCAGCCCTGAAGCCTATCGTGACACGGTCTTACGCATTTTTTGGGATGGAGAGGAAGAGCCCTCCGTGGAAGTCCCGCTGGGAGACTTCTTCTGTAATGGACACGGACTGCGCTACAACGTGAACTCACTCCCGGTGTCTGTGAATCCCGTGGGGGGATTCAATTGCTACTGGCCAATGCCATTCCGCAAGCATGCCCACATCACCATCGATAACCAGCGTGACGAACCGCTCTTTCTGTTCTTCTACCAGATCACCTATGCCCTGACGGAGGTCCCCGAAAAGGCTGCAACCTTTCACGCTCAATGGCGTCGCACCATGACAACTCGCGAGCGACCAGAACACCTTATTTTGGATGGTGTACTGGGACAAGGACACTATGTTGGCACCTTCCTCGCATGGACACAGTTCTCCAATGGTTGGTGGGGAGAAGGGGAAATAAAATTCTTCATGGACGGGGATGAGGAATTCCCGACGATCTGCGGAACAGGTACGGAGGATTACTTCGGGGGCGCGTGGTGCTTTGGAGGTGGTGACGATATCAGCAGCACTGAGACCTACTCGACGCCATTCCTCGGATATCCACTATTCCGGATCGCGCCAGGTGAAGTACCTCGACACGGACTCTACCGTTGGCACGTGCTGGATCCCATTCGATTCAAGAGCGATCTGAAAGTAACGATTCAGGCGCTGGGTTGGTGGCCCAATGGCAAGTTTGAGCCGCTCACAGATGACATCGCGTCCGTCGCTTACTGGTATCAGATCGAACCGCACGGGCCATTTCCTGATCTCCCGCCCATTCATAAGCGCTTTACCCGTTGAATGATCTCGAGACTCTTTTCCTCATTCCAAGCGAAGTCACAAGCCCCTCTCCCAATGGGAGAGCGGTTGGGGTGAGGGTCCTTGGTATAGCCCACACGGACATGAATGTCCATGCTACTCAGCCTGCGCCGGCTGAAGCCGGCTTTAGCCCCGCAGGGGCGCTTTTTTGTAGCCCGGCGACTTCATGGCCGGGCGTGCTAATTGAAAAGCTGCTGCCTAATTGCAGAATTGATGACTCCCTAACACTGTCATTCCGAGAAGCGCAGCGACGAGGAATCCCTATGATGATGCATTTTATGAGCTTCGCCTAATGGATTCCTCTCTCGCCGCTCCGTGGCTTGCTCGGAATAACAATTCCCAGTTGTCATTCTGAGGAGCAGAGGAAGCGAAGCGACCGATGCGACGAAGAATCTCGTTCTTGGTTCAGGAGAAACGATCCTGACGCAAAACGGGATTCTTCGGTCGCCTTGCGGCTCCCTCAGAATGACATGCAGGGACAACTCCTATGCAATGACAACGGAAAATACCTCTGCTAGAATGCAATCATTCCAAAGCCGAACGCAAGTCCATAATGAAATAGAAGAAACGAGGGAGCGCAATGAAGTCATCAAGCAGATACCGCTGGGTCGTGGTCGTCATATTCTTCTTCTTCATACTGCTTCACCAAGCCGACAAACTCCTGATCGGACCTCTCGCCAATTCGATCATACAGACCTTCGGGATTAACCTGGCCCAATTTGGGCGGGTGGGCGGTCTTACACTACTTGTAGCGTTGATCTTTTACATCATCTGGGGATACCTCTACGACCGCTTCGCCCGCTCCAAGCTCCTCTCGCTTTCCTCATTCATCTGGGGAATTACGACCTGGCTCGGCGCCATCGCTCCAACTTTTCCGACCTTCGTCGCCGCACGCGCCTTGACAGGAATAGACGATGCCAGTTACCCAGGGCTGTACAGCATAATCTCCGATTACTTCGGCCCCAGAGTGCGGGGAAAAATATATGGCCTCCTCCAAACTGCACAGCCGATCGGCTATATAATTGGCATGTTCCTAGGACTGCAACTAGCCAGCACCGTCGGCTGGCGTGGGATCTTCTTCATCACCGGCTCACTCGGCGTGGTTATGGCCCTCGTGATCTTCTTCAGCATACGAGAGCCTGAACGAGGGATGAGTGAACCAGAACTCGAGGACTTGGAGACCATCGGTGTCTACCGCTTTGACTGGGAAACTGCTAAGGGTTTATTTCGAAAGAAATCCTTAGTTTTACTCTACGTGCAGGGTTTCTTCGGAGTTTTCCCATGGAATGTGATCACGCTCTTTTTCTTCCTCTATCTGGAGACTGAACGTAATTACAGTCCTGATCAAGTCATGGTGTCGATGGTTATCGCTGTGCTCACTATGGCGGTGGGCTACTTCGTTGGCGGCGCCATTGGCGACTACGCCTTCAAACACACACCGCGTGGCCGGCTGATTGTCGCAACGATTGGCGTCTTCCTGGGTGCGATGCTTCTGCTGATCACGCTGAACCTTCCTGAAGAAAACTTCAGCCTCTTCACGCTCATGCTGGCCGTCACAGCTTTCTTCATGCCCTTCGCATCGCCAAACACAGTCTCCAGCGTTTACGATATCACGTTGCCAGAAGTGCGAAGCACGGCGCTGTCGCTTCAGAACTTCTCTGAGCTTGCTGGGTCATGGATCGCACCAATCATCGCAGGTCAGATCGCCGATGCCACATCACTGCAAACCGCAATCCCAGCGGTCAGTGTCACCGCATGGCTGCTCTGCACCGCCTTTTTCATCGTCGCCGCCTACCTGATACCCAATGATATCGCCACCCTGCGAAGTCAGATGGAGGAACGCGCAGAAGCCGATCTGGCAGCGCAGGCCGCATAACCTCACCTACAAGGGTGTATTCCACTGGGCCAGCAATCTGTACTTATAAGTGCTGGCCCGGTTTTTTATATGCTGAAATCAGGATCTAGCTCGAGTCGAAGGGTCAGGATCTTCCTAGGGAGCGCCTCCACAACTAGCGATCGGGAGTCATCAACCCGAATTTCCTCCAACGGGGTTTCGTCGATGCGTGCTAAGTATGCGGTCCTGATCGGGAGAAAGCTCTCTAGCTGGACATTGAATGGTTCTTCGCTTAGGTTTACACCACGCACAACCACACACTCCCAATCCTCCGACAGTTTTATCGCCGTCACGGCAAAGTCCGGCTTGTCGATCGAGATGAATGAGGTGGAGCTTGGCAGGTCCCCTTCGTGGTGATTGGTGGCGATCGCCCTCAACGCACTCTGGAACGCCTCTGCCCGGATCCGAGCAGAGGTGAGATTACCTTCGAATGGTATCAAGCTCAACTGAAAAACATGCTCACCCTGCTCCTGACCACCAGGGGTGAAGACCTGGGGGCCAGCAACGCCATTTCGTGTGGACAAGTCGCCGCGCGATAACCAACCAAAACATCGCAATAACGTGACCGCAATGACGCCATCTGGCGATACGCTGCCTTCTCTCAACCCTCGTGAGGAGACCATCAAGCCTCTCTCTTCCCATTTGGCGGCGATGAAATCGCGCATTGGGAATTCCATGACCGGTTGTTCAATCCAGTCAGGATTCTTTGGAGGGAGCTCTGTCGAGCGGCGGAGAATGTCATAATGTCCTCCACAGAAAGCCTCGGCGATCGAGAGTGGAAGAGGGAACAGCACCTGGATTCGGTGATCCTCCGCCTGATTGATAAGCGTAATCTCCAGATCAACACGCGGGACGCCCTCCAAAAGTCGGACCCGGAGATTCACGGGGAGATCTACCTTCTTTCTGGACATCGCAGTCCGATCTTCATTCAATCCTTCCGCCACTCGAAAGAGGAGATCAATCTCCAACCACTGCTCTACTCCATCAACATATCGACGGATAAACGGCTGGTCGATTCTCTGTATGGGCTCATCGCCATCCACTGGGCAAAAGTTGTAACTGTCGCCGCGATCAGCATCATCCCTGAACTGAAGAAGGTTGGGAAAGGTCATACCATTGCGCAAATCTATCAATGTTAAAGTTCCATCCTGCTCTGCCTCCACACGGATTAGACCGTTGTCTAGATTCCTTCCTTCGTCTGCTTCTACTTGCAGCGAACCTTGCGTTGCAGGACGTATCCCAAATAACCGGTACCCGTGCGCAGGGACCTCATGCGCGATAAAGCTCAACGATCCTTCATGAACGAAGCGAGCATGCAATCTGAAGTGCTTCACCTTCCCGTCCGCGACCAACTTCTCGATCTCCTCATAGCCTCGCTGTATCTCAACTACATCTGGTTCTGCATCCTCGGACAAGACAACAACGATCTGAGCCTGCTCTGAAGCTTGCACTGTCGTCATTTCCACGACTGCTGCCCCTTGGACGCGTCCATCCTCAATCGTGCCTAATAGCTGTAAAAGCGATTCCGGATCGAGGTCCAATTCAGCCAACGTCCGCACAGGGTCATCGTGCGTTCGATGAGGATGTATCTGTCCCTGCTCATCCACAACCTCAACATGTTCGACCCCTGCAGGGACTTCGAAAGTGGCCTCAACAAGGTCTGTGCGCGGTTGAGAGTCTGGATTGAAGACCACGATGGCACAGCGCGCGCCGCTTTCTCGCAGGGACGTTGTATCCACGGCTTCCGCCAAGGCTGTGAGGCTCTGACGCGTGATTTCTTCCCCAATCTGCTCGACCTGGTCGAAGCGCGCCCTCATCTCCTCATGCACCTGATCCGCCGAGCACCCGCAGATCGAGTCGTGAGGATGGCACTGGAGCAGCAGGCGCCATGCTTCCTCCAGTAACGCCACTGGTTGGCGCACGCGTGGCGTCGCGATATGTCCCGTTAAGACAGTGCGATCGGGTAGATCACCGAGCATGAGTTCGGCCCAGGCAGAAAATGGTTCCGCCCAACGCTCCAACAGGACCTCGCATGTATGGTTACGCTGCTTGATCCAGGTACGGCTAGAGAGCACTCCGGGCAGTAAGTGGTGCCGGCGCTGATCGCGCAATTCACCATGGACCACGGGCAGCGAAAGATCCTCTTCTACTACCTGCCGCTGAACTGCTTCCAGGTATGCTGGAAGGGTTGAGATGAACATCCTATCGTCCTCCAGCCATGAATTCTTCAACAACGAGGTGAGCCACGGTTGCGCTTCCTGGTGATCGGTGCCATTAAGCAGCAGCAGGTGCCTGACTGCGCTATTTGGGATAAGTGAATCCCGCCGTTCCCGCACAAATTCCAGGAAGCGAGTCTGGGTCGAAGGTATTTGTGCAGCGTTGTCATATCCGTCGCGCAAATAGGCAGTCAGGACACGCGATCCATCTGGAGCCTCCCACCAGAGTTCACAAGGCTCATCTGACAGGCCTCGCCGGAATGCCGCTGTTTCAATGCCGAAACCCTGCAAGATCTGTGGCATCTGGCTGATGTGTCCGAATGGATCCGGGAGATAGCCGACCTCCATGCCTTTGCCAATGCGTGCGCACATTTTTCCGCCTTGCAGGAGATTCCGCACCGTAGCTTCCGGGCTAACGAGGAACTCGTCCGGAAGAATGTACCAGGGACCAATAATGAGGCGGCCAGAGCGTATGTGGCGAATGAGGTCTGCTTCGCGCTCTGGGCGTATTTCCAAATAGTCTTCAATGACGATCGTCTGTCCGTCCATGGTGAAATGGCTAAAGTCCGGATCTTGATCGAGGATATCGAGGAGAGCATCAATCAGATGCACGAGCTTTATTCGGAAGCTCTGAAATGGTAAATACCACTCCCGGTCCCAATGGGTGTGAGGAACAATGTGTATGATTTTCATGGAGTCTGCTCGATTCTGGGTTCTCGATCTAATGAGTCAGTGAATGGGTCATAACGTAAAAAGTGATCAGTTATCAGGAAATCAGTTAATCAGTCAATCAGTCAATACGTCAAGGATTATGCCTTGTAGTTTTATTTATCAACACATCGACCTGTTGCCTGATCCCTGGTTTACTGATTCCAGAGTACCAATTACTCATCACACGTGGATTATAGGTAGTGAGGCCTTGATTGCAAAGTTGATGTTATCTGAGTCCTCTTTGGTTAGCTTCATTCTGAGGAGCAGAGGGAGCGAAGCGACCGGTGCGACGAAGAATCTCGTTTTTGGGAGTGGAGGGACGATCCTGATGCAAAACGAGATTCTTCGGTCGCCTGCCGGCGCCCTCAGAATGACATGCCCCGTTTTCATTCTGAGGAACGGAGTGAGCGAAGCGCTTCTGTCCCTCTCCCTGAAAGGGCGAGGGGTTGGGATGAGGGTCCCTCGAAGTTTTGTATTCCCCAAAGACTGGTGATTTACTAAGCTATACGTAGGACTAAGACCGAATAAAAATGCATCCATTCTCGTTGATAAAGTAGAAGGAAATTCGGGGGCGGAGTGACCGACTTACCAGAACTCTCCTGGGAAAACGAACTCGACCTAGTTTTGTCGGCCCAACAAGGAGACAAAGTAGCATTCTGCGAACTGGTCCGCATTCACCGAAATGGAGTAATCAACTTGTTATACCGGATGTATGGAGACACCTACTCGGCAGAAGACACGGCACAAGAGACATTCATCCGCGCCTGGCAAAAACTCCAGAGCTACAAGCCAAAGTCCCCATTCCGCAACTGGCTCTACAGAATCGCCACCAACGCTGCTTTAGATGCGATTCGCCGCGAACGAGAGGTGCTTGACGTGGACGCGATCACCATAAGAAGCCAGGATGAAGGGCCTGAAGCTCAGTTGGAAACGAAAGAAACTGGCGAGCAGGTCCGGGAAGCCGTCCTGAGACTAGCTCCTTCCAGCCGTGCGGTGTTGGTGTTGCGTGAGTATGAAGGCTTTTCATACAAGGAGATCGCTGAAACCCTGGATATCCCCACGGGTACGGTGATGTCAAGGTTGAACTACGCTCGAAATCAACTACGGAAGTCTCTGAATCAGATTCTGGAGGGATGATGAACGAGCATGTCATGGATCGATTGGAAGCATATCACGATGGTGAGTTGAGGGGGCTCAGACTGCACCAGGTGGAAAACCACCTGGGCAAATGTGAAACATGTCGAGCAGAGCTAGAAGCACTGCAAACACTCTCCAGCTACTTATCACAAAGCCCTGCTCTAGAGAACCTCACTCCTGCTGAGCGCTTTGTTGCCCGAGTCGGGCTGCGTCTGGGTCCAGCACCTGAGCAACCGGTCTGGCGCAGAACGCTTCACCTCGGCTGGCAGCTTACACCATTCGGCCTGCTAGGTGCGTTGGTCTTCATTCAAATCGTGTTCTTGATTTCTGGCGCAGTCATGCTCGTAATGAACCTGGGCATCATTGGAGATCCAATCGGTAATCTCGTCTCGACCATAAATGGGGACTGGCTTGTAGAGATCTTTGGTCCCTCCGCCGGTGTGCTTTCCGATCTTGGCCAAACGGTTTTGGGCCCCTTTCGCAGCGGTGGCTCATTGGGCTGGAGTATTACTTTGAATTTGTTACTGACACTAGCGATCGGCCTATGTTACTGGAGCTGGTTGGCCAGTTGGTGGGTACGCCGCCAGCATCAAGAAAGACAGGCCAAATGATGAAGGATTTCGCTGTGATATTCACTATGGAGTTTTGTAGTTCGTTTCGGGATCGACATCCATTGGTGTACTTTCGCAGAGCTTATGACGCAGTTGCTGGGGAGGCGAGTGCCCTTAACAGGTCGACCAGCTGGCGCCAATCCACAACCTGCATCGACGGCTAATTTACAGACAATAAACGGAGGATAAGAATCATGGACCACACGAAAGTATTGAAACGAGCCTGGCACATCCTATGGAACTATCGGGCGCTGTGGCTTTTCGGTATCCTGCTGGCGCTGACCACTACCTCACCGTGGCAAACGTCCTCATACCAATTCAGCGGTGACGAGACGAACCCGCTTATCCAAATCACACCATCGGATGACTTCACCTGGGATTTTGGGGAAGAGTTTGGGGAAGAGTTCGAGAAAAATATCGAAGAACTTAACAAGCTCTTCGAAGAAGTTACCCCGGCAGAGATCAGGGATACGGTAATAACCATCGTCTTCCTGTGCTTCTGCTTCATCCTGTTTCTGGTCATCGTGGGAATAATCCTGCGCTATGTGAGTGAGACCGCGCTTATACGCATGGTGGATGACTACGAAGAAAGCGGGGAACGACGCGGCGTGAGAGCTGGGTTCCGATTGGGTTGGTCGCGCGCAGCGTTGCGGCTCTTCCTCATCGACCTGGTGTTCTTCATCCCGGTCTTCATCTTCCTTGGAGCGCTCTTTATGCTGACCCTTGCACCACTGCTGCTGTTAGGCACCAGGGTGGTGGCACTGGGTGTGATCGGCGTCATCGCAACCATCGGTTTCTTCTTCCTTTGGATCTTCCTGGTGATCGTCGTTGCTGTGGCGGTCGGATTGATGAAAGACTTCTCATGGCGAGTCTGCGCGCTTCGAAACCTCGGGGTGATCGAATCCATCCGACACGGCTACGCAATGGTGCGACAAAACATACGGGACGTGGGGGTGATGTGGCTTATCATTGCCGGCATCAACATCGGCCTGGCTATCGTGGTCTTCCCCATTGTCCTCTTCCTGATCTTAATCGCATTGCTCACCGGTGGAGCTGTCGGTCTCGCGGTTGGCGGTCTGACCGGCCTTTTCGCCGAAACTGCAACGCAGTGGATCGCGGGTGGACTGGTTGGCTTCGGTGTTTTCCTCCTGGTGATAATGGTTCCAATGGGTTTCATTGGAGGGCTGCGGGAGGTCTATGTCTCCAGCACATGGACGCTGACATACAGGGAGTTGAAGGCGCTGGAGGAACTTGAGTTGGAGCCTGCCTCCTGAATTCCGCATCACGAGGACCACTGATATCTGACCGGTGGTTCGACAATCCTTGATGCAACCAGGCAAGTAAGGTTGGGGCACAGAATAGCGTGCCCCGACGCTCTTTTTTCATACTAAAGAACCACATTGCATCGAGCTAATGCTCCCATAAACAACCCACTACACATGAGGTTGACTCATGGGGTCGCGTGGATACGCCCGTTCGTTGCAATTCCTTGGCTGTTCTGCTAGGCTCGCGATGAAGTATGAGGAGCCACAGCTATGGAGTATTGCCCACAATGTGGTAACAACGATCTAGTGCATGCCGAAGTGGACGGCAGAGAGCGCCTGAAGTGCACTTCTGCTTCATGCGATTTCGTCCATTGGGACAATCCTACTCCCGTAGTAGCCGCCATCGTGGAGCTTTACGACCATGTCATCCTTGTAAGGAATAAGGGTTGGCCAGAGAAAATCTTTGGCCTGATCGCGGGCTTCCTCGAGAAAGATGAGACTCCTGAAGAGAGCATTCTGCGAGAGGTCCGGGAGGAATTGGGACTGGAGGGCGAGATCGTCGACTTCATTGGAAACTACTCCTTCTTCGAGAGAAATCAAATCATCCTCGCATTCCACGTACATGCACAAGGAGAGATACAGTTGGGTGAAGAACTCGAAGAGGTCAAGCCCGTCTCCCCCGAGAAACTTCGACCTTGGCCTTTTGGGACCGGGCCAGCAGTCAAGGATTGGTTGGAAACCCAGCAATTGAATCATTCTGAGGAATAGGAAATAGAATCATTTAACTTTCATCTGTACTTTCACAACCTGTAGCAGTGGAAGTGCGAGGCGCCTTGCACGCTATGCCAAGGAAAAAGCAGACGAACCCATTCCAATACACAGTGTGGCTCTGTATCCGGCTTGTATCCATGGTCCTGGTGACAAGCTGCTTCCTACAAGCTTGCTCAATGAATGAACTAACGGCTGTAAAAGCCGTTAATGAGATCGATTCCTCGGTCACACAACAGCCTCACAAAACTGCACCTACGGTCACATCGACGCCAAGTGATATTGAAGTAAAAATCGCGAAGGAACTTCGTGCCATCGACGAAATGTTGATGCTCCAAGTTCCTGCGGGTATTTTCCCTGTTGGCCAATACGCTGGCGAAATAGCTCTGAATATGGATGCGAACCCTCCATTGGAAATGTACCTGGATGACTTTTGGATCGATCAACTTGAAGTATCAAATGCTCAATATTCGCGCTGTATCGAGGCGGGTGTCTGTCAGGAAACGCCATATGAATATGACCTGGCATTCAAAAGGCCGAATTACCCTGCAGTCGCTGTCTCAAAGGGTGATGCAGAAGCCTACTGTGGATGGGTTGATGGTCGGCTGCCCAGCGAGGAGGAGTGGCGCTACGCTGCTGGTGGTGCCCAGGGGTTGATCTACCCGTGGGGGAATGAATTTGCGATGGGCGAAGCAAACTTCTGCGATAAACAATGCCCGTACCCATTCAAGAACACAAACTATGATGATGGTTCTGTGCGAACTGCTCCTGTGGGCAGTTATCCAAACGGGGCAAGTTGGGTTGGCGCCATGGACATGTCCGGGAACGTCTGGGAGTGGGTGAAGGATTGGTATCCCGAGAACTATTATGAAGGCTCCGCCTTCCAATTTCCTTCCGACGCCAAGACAGACGGTCTTGCCGGCTCACTCGGCGGCAGTTGGCTCGATGATAATTACGGCCTCCGCATCTCGAACCGCCTCGTCGTCGTATCGAATTACCGCAGCACATACATTGGCTTTCGATGTGTGTCTGATGTAAAACCATGATTGCCGATCGTCCCCAAGGCACGCGGAGGCGATACACGATAACTCGCAAAAGCGCGGACCGGTTCACTGTATCTTTTGAGCTCGCAAAGCCAGGCGAGGATTTTAATCTTGTTTAAGACTTGGTCGTGGATCGGTTGGTTTTGCGAAGGATTTCTGGGAATGAATCGAATGTGTCTTCACCGGGGAAACCGTCGACGGCCAAATCTATTGTGGATCCGCTTGCCCCGATAGAAGAGAAGATCCATGCGCAAAAAGTATCTTACAAATCCAGAATACTTGCGGTCAGAACAATACAAAGACTCATCAAACCTAGATGCCCGCATCTACCTGCACGAAAATTTCAGTACGAACAAACTTGGATTCTACCGATGGACGTTCGAGCACATCGGCGCTCAAAAGCACCAGCGAATCCTCGACCTGGGCTGCGGTCCCGGGGATCTCTGGGTGAAGAACGCTGCTGGAATTCCTGATCATTGGACTATCACGCTCTCCGATCTGTCGACTGGCATGTTGGAGCGCGCTCGTAGTCGGCTTATGGCTTATCGAATTTCATTCCCAATGACAGCTGCCGATGCTCAAAGGATCCCATTTCCTTCAAATCAATTCGATACCGTCATCGCAAACCACATGCTCTACCATGTTCCCAACCGTGACGGTGCCCTCTCCGAGATCCACCGCATCCTGCGCCCCAATGGACGGCTCGTTGCCGCAACCAATGGCAAAGCCCATATGCAAGCCTTGTGGAAGATGATTCAAAACCTCGATCCCATGAATGCTCTCGGCCTGAATGAAGCACTCACCACTCATGAACTTCCTTTTAGCCTCGAGAACGGACGCGAGCAGATTGAGAAATACTTCCAGAAAGTCAGCATCGTCCGCTATGAAGACTCACTGCGCGTTGCACATTCACAACCGTTGATCGATTATGTCTTGTCGATGGCAGATGTGGCCGATATCCTCCGAAAACATGCCGATAAGCTGGAGGAGTTTCGAGCTGCGATCAATGACGAGATATGTACGCGGGGCGCGGTATTCATCGCAAAGGATCCGGGTATCTTTGTGGCGGAGAAGTAGACAGTAGTCAGATGACAAAGAATAGAGATTGGAGATTAGAGATTAGAGATCACCTCTTGACCTTTTGACTTTTTAACTTTTTGACTTGTTAAATGATTAACTGATTCCTGGTCCCTGATTAACTGATTCCTGATCACTCTTTGACGTATTGACTTATCAACTCATCAACTTTTTGACACGTTGACCTATCAACGCCTTCATCATTCTCTCTGGAGATGACCCGCATGAACAACGAATATTCTCTCCCAAGGCTCTACGATGAATTTTCCTCATGGTGGCCCATCCTTTCGACGCCGGAGGACTATGCTGAGGAGGCGGAGTTCTACTGGAAAGTCATTACCGAAGCCTCCAAGACGACTCCCGAAACATTGCTCGAGTTGGGCTCAGGTGGAGGGAACAACGCCTCCCACATGAAACACTATTTCCAGATGACCCTGGTGGACCTCTCCCCAGGGATGCTCAGCGTCAGCCGTCAACTCAATCCTGAGTGTGAACACATTCAGGGCGATATGCGCACCACCCGGCTAGATCGAACATTTGATGCGGTCTTTATCCACGACGCCATTGTTTACATGACTACAGGGGCCGACCTCGCTCGCGCCATCCAGACCGCGTATTTTCACTGCAAACCGGGAGGTGTGGCGCTCTTTGCCCCCGACAACACCCTGGAAACCTTCCGCCCATACACTAAACATGGCGGGCATGATGGTGAAGGGCGGAGCCTGCGGTACCTCGAATGGGTCTGGGACCCAGACCCCACCGACACGACCTATCTTGCCGAATTCGCATATCTGCTGCGTGACGAGAATGATCAAGTACGCTGTGAGTACGATCGCCATGTATGCGGGTTATTTAAAGAGACAGATTGGATTCGAATAATGTACGATGTGGGTTTCGACGCCCGGACAATCCCTTTCGAACACAGTGAGTTAGAACCAGGAACTTGCGATGTGTTCCTGGGCGTGAAAGTGGCGGTGTAATGTTCAGGCTGGAATCGCAAAACGCTCAAGTTAAGGCAAAATCGTAAAATTCACAATTACTCTCTGGTGAATCCTGCATGAGGCACCGAATCTTCAATCTTCTAAGGATCGCTGTAACTGTACTCCTGCTCTCGTGGATCCTCTTCCGCGCGGGTGCTTCGGAAGTGCTGAACACATTAAGACAGGTCGACCTATGGTTCCTGATCTTATCCATGTTAGCCTTTCAACTCGGCGTAATTATCCGCGGAATACGTTGGTGGATCTTGCGGCGCGGTTCAGGCGTTGAGGCCCAACTTGGGCAAACCTTGGGACTCACATACAGTGGTGAATTCTTCAGTGGCGCGCTGCCAACTGGTTATGCCGGGGATGTTCTTCGTGTCGTCGAATCCGATGATGAAAACTCAAAGGCGATCTCAGCTGGCGTTGTCCTTTTGGACCGAATGCTCGGACTTTCAGGGATGATGCTTGTGGCGCTCATCGCGCTGATGATCGGTTATAAATTGCTCCCCCAGAAAACATTCTTGGTGCTTTTGGCAATCGCTCTCCTAGGACTTATCCTCATTTTCTTGATCCTGCATGGTCGGTTGGTTCGTTGGTTTTGCGGATATCTTCCATCTCGAATCCCACCAACTGGTGAGGGGTGGTTGGGCGATCTCTACCAAACTCTCACCGGATGCACACCCTCCTCCATTAGGATTGCCATTGCGCTCTCGGTTTTCAATACATCACTAACTGCACTCAACCATTTCCTGGTTGCACTAGCCGTGGGTATTGGGCTGAGCCTAGGATTGTTCTTCATCTTCGCCCCCATTGTCAATCTCAGCTTGCTCTTTCCCACCATCGGTGGGCTGGGCCTTCGTGAGGCGGGCTATCAGGCGCTGCTTGAACCTATGGGGGTGCCAGCAGGTATCGCCGTGGCATTGGGCATCGGTGTCTTTGTGAGCCGACTTTCAGGCGCACTAGTAGGAGGGATTTATTACCTCATATGGAGCCTTCGCCGCAAAGGGAAGTAGGCCCATTCAACACCCACCTGAAATGCAAGATCAGATAGGAGAAATGCTCGATTGGTGCCAGCTGATGAGAAGGCCCAACAACAAGAACATATACACATAGTCAAGCACATGCTCAAAAAAGTGTGAAGCGATGAGATAGGCGCTATTGAAATCCCCCTGGGCCAATCCTCTTATATCTGACTTGGCGAAAACTAACAGGAAATATCCAAAAATCACAAAGAGTACACTTCCCAAGAATACTGTTAGAAATGTTGATTGGATTTGGCCTATGTCAACTTGTGTGGCTAGTGGTGCCAGAAAAGGCAAAGCTGCAATGAGGATATACGTCACAATTTCCCTGCCCCCATGCAGCACCCAACGCGGATCTGAAACCGCCCTCACGCCCGTTCGAAACACTACGGACAACAACCCAAACATCATGAAAACAAATAGGATCAACGTCCACGATTGAATCTCAAAAAAGGTCGCCGGAATGATGATGAGAAGCAACATGGTCAGCGTACTCAGGAAATGCATTTGCCAATGTGAACCGAAACTGACAACTGTATCCAATTCCCTGAACTGAAGGAAATCATACAGTGTCGCCCTGAGGCCCACCTTGTTGATGCTACCAACAACCACGATCAGCATGAAACCCACGAATGCGAACAGAAAAATGCTAAAATGGTCACCTCTCGCCATCAGACTGTTATCGAGAAGTACCACGGTACAAACCCAGAAGATGCATAGCACATAGAGTGTGTCGATAACGATCTCTCTTAAAAAGTGGTTGAAATAGAAGATCGTCTGCAGGAGAGTATAGTTTCCTGTCTCATGGACCTTGACATTCATGAGATTCCATTTCTTGTAATAGCGCGACAAGTAGAGGTAGGAACAAATCCATACTGCCAGAGGAATGCCCAGAACGATGATGAAGATATGCATATTCTTGTTAGAATCCTTTGATCAACCTGGCATCCTATCCAAACCGGTGAGCTCAAGGAAGCACATTCGTGAATAAATCTCCGTATATCACAATATTGGGCGGCGGTCCAGCAGGCCTTGCTGCGGGATACTTTCTTCAGAAGAAAGGTATACCATTCTCCATACTTGAGGCGAAAGAACGCACTGGCGGTAATGCCATCACGCTGCAGCGCGATGGATTTCGATTCGATTCAGGGGCCCACCGGTTTCACGATAAAGACCATGAAATAACCAGAGAAGTCATCAACCTCCTCGGCGAAGACCTCAAGAAGATCGATGTTTCAAGCCAGGTCTATCACCTAGACAGGTATATCGATTTCCCACTAGCACCATTGGATCTGTTGGTTAAGCTAGGATTGCCTACCTTTCTAAAAGCTGGCTTTGAGTTGGTAGCTGCGAGGCTGAGCAAGACCAGTGGGGAGGAGAATTTCGAAAGCCTCGCGGTTCACGCTTATGGAAGAACCATCGCCGAAGGATTCCTGCTTAATTACACCGAGAAACTGTGGGGCCGTCCCTGCTCGACACTATCGCCGACGATCTCCGGCCAAAGACTGAAGGGCTTGGATTTGCAAACCTTTCTGAGGGAGGCCATTACAGGTAAGCAGTCGAATCCTAACCACCTTGAAGGCTCATTCTACTATCCAAAGATGGGCATCGGGGTGATCGTGGATAAGCTTGCGGAGGTTTGTGGCGCTGAAAACATACGAACGGAATCAAGAGTAACGAAAGTTCTCCACGATCACATGAGGGTCGAAGCGATCGAGATAAATGATGACGAGCAAATCGAGGTAGACCAAGTAGTCAACACGCTGCCACTTCCACTCTTCCTCCAACTGATGGACCCTCAACCTGAGCCAGAAATCCTCGCGATGGCGCAGGAGTTAGAATTTAGAAACCTCGTCATTGTTGTGCTGCTACTGAGCCGAGATTCAATAACAAAATACGCTTCCGTATACTTTCCAGACCCTGAGATTCCTTTTACGCGGATCTACGAACCGAAGAACAGAAGCTCGTTCATGGCGCCAGCAGGAGAAACGGCGCTTTGCGTCGAGTTTCCATGCAGCGCCACGGATGCGGTATGGAATGCTGATGATGCGAGCATGACAGCGCTGACGAGATCCGATCTGTTTCGCCTGGGATGGATCAATGAGGATGAGATCCTTGGCGAGGAGGTCATCCGTCTTCATAATGCATATCCAGTCTTGGAAGTAGGCTTCGATGAGAAAGTGACTCAACTCAAGGCCTACCTAAGTCGTTACGCCAACTTGAAACTCACCGGCAGAAATAGCCGCTTTCTATACACCCATATCCACGACATGATGCGGTTTGGAAAGGATCTCGTTCAAGAGTACGCCGCAAATGAAGATCAAACGACGAGCGTAATGAGCTTCGATCAACACTTGACGACCGCGTCGTGGGAATAACGATCCACCAGTGATTGAAATACTATTTGAGAAAAATGCTATCTAATCAGCAGAATAGAAGAAAGCTGATTCTCATCCTGCTTGGGCCGATAGTGTTGTCCCAAATCTTCATTGTTGTCTCAGATTATGGCCTACTATGGTCAAAGCGCGTGTGGCGCGCACGGACAACATCCGCCATTAAGCGGAGCGGATTCTTCCTTATCGGCAATCGCGGTACTGAGTTCATGGATTTCATTGCCTCAATAACCCCTACGGACGCGAGCATCGTAATTCCACCAAATGCAGATTGGTTTTCCCAACAAAACATCCTCCAATTCTTCCTCATGCCTCGACGGATCATCTCATGCCAATGCGATAGGGCAACGGATGTTCAGGAGTATTCGGACATCTGCATTCGCTGTTTGCAAGCCTCTAACCACTTTATCCCATCCATTGGAGAATTCCCTCCAAGTGAAGTCATCGCCCCGGGAAAAGACTTCATCCCTTACAAGCAAGATACCGGCTGGTATCACGGTATTTACACACCTGAATCATATGTCGCGGTCGAGCAACCAGTTGTGGATGTGAGCGGTTCCGATCTTGTTCGAGCCGGATTGATCGACATGCTCGTAATTGGTGGTCTCTTCCTATTCGGCGCGGTCATTAAAACCATCATTCTCGGGCAAGCTAGTTGGATAGATCTCATCATCTTCTCAGTACCTTTGGGAGGAGGCATCTTATCCTGGTTTATGTTCTTGATCTCCTGGACTGGAGTTCCTCTTTCACTGATGACCGTAACCATAACCTTTGCTGTACTTCTAGCACTCTCCATGCTACTCCTCTTCCAAACCCGAAGGACCACCCGTGATTTGTCGCATCAGCTCATCGGTAGCGAAAATGCCATTGGATTTCGAGGGAAAGACTGGTGGCAAAGAATCGCCTGGGCTGCGATCCTTTTAACCCTATCTCTCGCAGACATTCTCTCGGTTGGGCGTGCATATTCCACATACGATGCAATTGCAAATTGGAGCCTAAAATGATACGCAATTGCTGATGCAGGATCAATCTTAGTAGGGAAGGATTGGGGCGGTCATGGATTAGCCTATCCACTTAACCTTCCGCTCCAGATCGCATTGTTCAGGCTTACCTCCGGAGATATTTTGCCAGGATCGAAACTCCTGTTCCCCCTCTTTGCCCTTTCGATACTTCTAGGATGTTATCGATTCCTTCGCCAACGAGATGTACCTGTTCTCCTTGCGTCTCTTGGACCTCTACTCCTCCTGTCAGCTCCGCATATTTTCCTGCATTCCACTGTTGGCTTCGCCAATCTGCCATTCACAACTTATTTGGTCCTTGGAACGTTGTGGTGCGTCGATGGACTGTTCGAGAATAAACCAAGGTCCCTGCTCATGGGCGGGATCATGCTTGTTTTGGCTGGCTGGACGAGACCAGAAGGGATCGGATTTGTGCTGATCATCCAAACCTCATTGGTCTTGATCTATTGGCTCTCTGGCCACAAGGGCTTACGAATAATGCCGTTGTTTATACCTACTTTACTCATCGTTGGTGTCTGGTTAATCTTTGGCGCTGAACACTTGTCCAACGACCAGGTTTGGGGGGTCACTCGAGTATTCAGGAAAGAGATCGCAGAAGGCTCGTTGGCCATTGAAGCTTTGGCCTCGATTCTGACCTTTGTGGCAAAGCGGGCGGTCACACTGACAGTTTGGGGTTTACTATTTCCACTGATCCTCATCCTCTTAATCTGGCGTTCGAGGAATTTACTGCCGCGCCACAATCCAATAACATTCTCCTTTTTATGTGTGAGCATCCTCGCACTATTGGTTCCCATTGGACTTTTCTTTGTTGCGTCTTACAGCAGACCGAATTTCCCATTCATTCTAGAGATCAATTTCGATCGGGCACTCTTCCCAGCGATATTCTTGGGTATGGTCGTCGCTTTGTTGGCAGTTAACAAGAAGCTAATGAGCGCGGTTAGCGGTTAGCGGTTAGCTCTCAGCTTTCTGAGGTCAGCTTTCAGCTCTTAGCGGTTAGCTATTAGCTGTTAGCTTTAAGCGATAAGTAAAAACGGTCAATAGGTTGATATGTCAATACGTCAATAAGTGATCAGGGAACAATAATCCGGGATCGGGAATTGGGAAGTCAGGGACGAAGGACCAACGACGAAGGACAAAGGAGGAAAGACCTGGAAATGGAATTAGGAAGGAAGAGATACTCGAGAACAATAGGTCATCAGTCGTTCGTCGTTAGTCCTTCGCCATTCGTCCCCAGTCTCCAATCTCTAGTCTCAAATCTCTGGTATCTGTCTACTGTCTACTGATTACTGATTCCTGATCCCTTCTCATCCCATTCCCATACCTCGCTTAACATCGAGTATGATTATCTCCATTCACGTTGTCCTACCACGGAGAAAAACTTCCCATGCTATTGCGTATCCCCACAAAACTCATACTCGGCGTTCTTTTAGCTCTAATCCTCATCACAGTCGTCATCATTATTTGGCCACAAAGGATCGATCTTTCGCACCTTGCCAATGCCGGTGATCCATACGATGCGCGCATACTTCGCGACACCTGGGGAGTGCCACATGTCTTCGGAAAGACCGACGCCGATACCGCATACGGACTGGCATACGCCAATGCTGAGGATGACTTCCTCACAATCCAACAATCCCTCGCAGCCGCACGAGGAGTCCTCGCCAGCATTTATGGTAGTGATGCGGCTGCCAATGACTACATGGTGCAGCTTTTCCGCATCTGGGACGTCGTACACGCGGGTTACTTCAAAGAACTGGCTCCGGAGACTCGCGTAGTTCTTGAGGCTTACGCTGCCGGCATCAACCATTACGCAGCGCTGCACCAGAATGAGGTTCTCTCTCCGGATCTCTTCCCTGTTGAGGGAAAGGACATCGTTGCCGCCTCCATCCACAAATCACCCCTCTTCTTTGGGCTAGACGGTGATTTGGCGGAACTCTATAAGGACGAACGCCAGAGGGAGATCTCTCCACGCCTGGGTGATAGCACCTTCGAGATGGACAATCCTTATGGCTCCAACTCATTCACCGTCGGACCAAGCCGCACATCGGACGGCTCCACATATTTAGGCGTAAACTCACATCAGCCCTGGCAGGGCGCGGTCACATGGTATGAAGCGCACGTCCATAGCGAGGAAGGCTGGGATGCAGTTGGCGGCATCTTCCCCGGAAGCCCGATGATCCTCCATGGCCACAACCGGAATCTCGGCTGGGCATTCACTGTGAACCATCCTGACCTAGTGGACATTTACGTCCTCGAAATCAACCCCGATGATCCTAATCAATATCTATTCGACGGAGAATGGCTGGAACTGGAAGTGCGGACGGCACCGATAGAAGTAAAATTCCTAGGAAATTTCAAGTGGACCTTTGAAGAGGAGGTGCTTTGGTCGGTCCATGGCCCAGTGGTACGGCAAGACCATGGCACCTATGCCCTTAGGTATGCCGGCTTCGGAATCGTGAATATCTTCGAGCAGGTATACCGGATGAACAAAGCCACCAACTTTGAAGAATGGCTTGACGCGCTGCGCGATGATGGTTTTTCCAGCTTCAATGTCAACTACGCGGATAAGGATGGCAATATCTACTACGCTTACAACGCCGATCTGCCTATCCGCACCGAGGGCTACGACTGGAGCCTCTACTTACCCGGTGACACATCGGAGACTCTGTGGACGGAGTACCTCCCATTCGAGGACCTGCCACAGATCCTCAATCCGCCCTCCGGGTTCCTGCAAAACGCCAACAGCACTCCTTATGAAACGACTGTTGGTTCTGGCAATATTGATCCCGAGGATTTCTCACCCACTCTCGGAATCGAAACCCAAATGACCAACCGGGCCCTGCGCGCGCTGGAGCTCTTCAGCGCGGACGAGTCAATAACCTTCGATGAGTTTGTTGAGTACAAATATGACATGTCCTACTCTGTGGATTCGGACATGCCCAAAATTATAGAAATGATCCTCGACAGCCCCACACCCGATGATCCCAACCTGCGCGAAGCCGTCGGGATGTTACAAGAATGGGATCTCCGAGCAAGTCCGGAAAGCGTTGGCGCGACCCTCGCGATCCTCACTTTTTACGACCTTGCCCAGACCACCGACGGCATACGAGGATCGGGTTTGGTCGGAAGTGAGGTGACGCCTGCAGAAGCGAACGCTAGTTTCACCACTGTGGTTGATACCCTGATGAAGAACTTCGGCCGGATCGACGTACCTTGGAAAGAAGTGAACCGGCTGATACGCGGGGACGCTGACTTAGGGCTTGGAGGTGGCCCCGACCTGCTCCATGCGATCTACGGCGACCCACAGGATGATGGACGGCTGAAGGGCTTCATTGGTGATTCCTACGTCCTTCTGATCCGATGGGACCCCGACGGTGAGGTGCACTCATACAGTATTCACCAATACGGCAGCGCCCCATTGGACGAGGAGTCCCCACACTACAACGACCAAAGCCCGCTTTTCGCTGAGCGCCAACTCAAGGAAGTCTGGTTCGATGAGGCCGATATCCGCGCTAATCTGGAGCGCGAGTACAGGGCGGGGGAGGAAGTGGAGACTGGAGGCTAGAGACTAGGCGCTTTGGCTGCGCCAAAGCGATAGAGACTAGAGATTAGAGATTAGAGACTAATATTGAATTTGATGTCAAGTGCTGAAAGCTGACCGCTGAAAGCGGAGAGCCTAAACCTAAAAGCTAACAGCTATGAGCTAAAAGCTGATATCTGATACCTGATAACCGATTCCTAATCCCGAGAATCCGTGAACAGACTACGCCTTTCCGTAGTATTCTTGTTGTCGGAATGTGGAAACATCCAAGATGAAGAAACTAGGAATCGCTCCCGGGTCTCTGCTGGTAATTGCTATCTTGTTGCTGATCCCATTCCTCGATGAGGCAAGGACACTTCTTAGCTTCAAAAAGGTCGATGACTATCCACTCTATGTCATGACCTTTTTTGGCGATTATGATTACCTCGAGTATCTGCAAGAAATCAGAGAGTCTGCCTCACTGGAAGCGGAATCGCTCGAACCATCCTGGGCTTGCTCTGTCTTTTCAGCCGCCGCAGCAGAGGGCGATTTGATCCTCGGCAGGAACTTCGATTGGTATTTCCATCCAGCACTCCTGCTCTTCGCGGATCCCCCGGATGGATATGCCTCCGTATCCATGGTCGACCTTCATTACCTTGGATTCGAAAGAGACATTTCTCCCACCTTGTCGGACCGCCTCAGGTTGCTCGAAACGCCATATTTCCCATTTGACGGGATGAACGAACACGGCCTCGCAGTGGGGATGATGGCAGTATCACGCGCCGAGTACAACAATTATCCTGGAAAGACCACGATCGGTTCTCTAGGCGCCATCCGCATAATGCTCGACTATGCCAAAGATGTTGACGAGGCCATCGCATTGCTCCAGGGCTATAACATTGATTTCGGCTCACCTCCGCTGCACTACCTGATCGCTGACTCAAACGGGGACTCCGCAATCCTCGAATTCTTAGACGGCGAAATGCACGTCATCCGCGACAGCGAGCCATGGCAGGTTTCAACCAATTTCTTGATCACCACGACGCATCCTGAGGGCTCAGATGCACCATGCTGGAGATATCGCCGCGCCTATGAAATGTTACAAGAGGCCGAAGGCAGCCTTACCACTATGGAAGGTATGCATCTTTTAGAAGAAGTCTCTCAGTCAGGCGGCACCGCCACCATCTGGTCGATCATCTATGATCGAGACGATGGTGAGATCCTCATTGCAGTCGACCGGAATTATCAACAACTGTACGATTTCGACCTGAAGCCCTGAGCCGCTATTCACACCCTACCCACACCGGAATGGATTGGCTCTCCACAACCCAGTTATCTATACTTCTACTCAACTGACATACCATGGGAATATTGGCGGGAGTTCTTCGAAATGAGCAACGGTCATTACCGTACGCTGAGGGTATTCGATGAGCAGAGTAGAGAAACACTATGACAGTGATCCCCAGTTCGAGTGGGATCGGTTGGAACGTCACCGCACGGAATTTGCTGTGACGATGCGCGTGCTTAATGAGTACCTACCCCTACCTCCGGCCCAAGTCATAGACATCGGCTGCGGGCCAGGTCGGTACTCCATCGCGCTCGCAAAAAAAGGTTACACAGTCACCCTTGCGGATCTCTCGAGTGCTAGCCTTGACTATGCGATAGAGAAAGCTCAAGGAGAAGGGATTACGTTCGCGGCTGTCCACCACATCAGCGCTTTGAAACTTGAGGCTATTGAAAACTCATCATTTGATGCCGTCCTCCTCATGGGCCCACTCTACCACCTGCTAACACCTGACGAGCGATTAATGGCTTTGGGCGAGGCCCATCGCATCCTGAAATCCGATTGTCTCCTCTTCGCCGCTTTCATCACGCGCTTTGCACCATTCCGCTATGCCTCCGCTTTCGAGCCAGAATGGGTCACGGACAATGGCGATTATTCGCTAAGCGTCCTCGAGACAGGTAAACACACACAAGGCAAGTCATTTCCCGACGCATACTTCACCCACCCGGATGAGATCGAGCCTCTGATGGAGGAAGCGAGATTCTCAAAGGTTCTGCTTATCGGGGTTGAGGGCATTGTCGCTGGTCACGAAGAGACGGTTAACGACCTTACGGGTGAGGGATGGGATGCATGGGTGGATTTGAATTACCGGCTCGGGAAGGAACCGACTTTGTATGGCGCCTCCGACCATCTTCTTTACGTCGGGAGGAAAGTCGGATGAACCTGCGTATGACATCCCAGTTGTGAAAGTTGATGGGTCAATACGTAGATAGGTTGATAAGTCAAGATGTCAATAAGTCAGAAGGAAAATGAGCGGTGGTCGGTTGACGTGTCGACTTATTGACATCTTGACTTATTTACTTCTTGACACCTTGACTTATCAACTTATCACCCTTTCCTTTGCACAATAGAGTTGTGGAACAGAAGGACATTAGTCTATCGACTTGAGCGCTTCCACCGCGGGCATGAGGAGCTGCTCCCGTAAGATCTCACCCTCATCCATTTCACTAATCAACAAAACGAAGAAGGTCTTCTCACCATTCCAGGTCATTGCCAGGTCGACTTGATACCCTTGAATGACGAATTCATAGAAATCCCACTCAAAGCTGCCCAACTCTATTACCGTGGTGCTTTCAAGGTCAGGATCAAATCCTAGCTGTTGTGCGAGGATAGCAAACAACGCCTCTTGAGACATCGGCGCCGCGTCCTGCACAAAGGTTGTCGGATCAAGGGCTGTGAGTCCGCGTGTGTAGTTCAGTGGTGGCCCTTCTGTCCAGCCTGCAGGCACAACGCCCGAAAAGCCCCGTCCAGGATCCGAGAAAGGCTCCAGGACAATATTTGTGGCTTCACGCGGCAGGTCAAAAACTACGCCCATCATCTCGGTAATACACAGCGCGCCGGGTGCGACCATGGGGTCATCAAGAAAATCGCTCGTGATCTGCCGGGCGCATTCATCAGACACGGCCACGCTGTGGCCTATACCAGGGAACTCGAAGAAGTATGCATTCTCGAGATGCTCCGCAACCAACTGGCCGTATTCAGGCGGTGTAACCGGGTCGAATTCGCCAGCCAAGATCAGGATAGGAAGGTCACTAACTAATGGTTCCTTGACTGAAGGATCGGATTCCTCTACCGGCCATTCGCTGCAGAGACCGAAGATACCATATTCCTTGATTAGATCATCCTCCAGATCACCTACAAGCTGCGATGGCAACTCAGCCTGGATATCGAGTAAATCCTTGGGAGTCCTTCCGATGAGATCATCCGTGCAAACCACTGACAACATCATGCCCCGGCTAAGCGCTCCATAATATGCCAGCGACTGCCTGCTGAGCTCCGTCATTAATTCATAGTCGCCCTGATAAACGTCATAGATGGCCTGCGGTAACACAGGGATAATTTGAGCGCTGTAGAGGAAGATGATCAAGTTGGAAAGGACGGTCCGACCGGTAAGCAATGCTTCGTAACTCGTCCCATCGACGGGACTGGTGATCGAGATCGGCACTGGTTCAACATTCAAACGGTCAATGACTTCAAAAAGCGCTTGCTGGAGATTTGGATACGCTTCACTACAAGCCTCGTCCGCTGCACAGGCATCCAGCAAATGTAGGACCGCGTTTGACGTTGTTACAGAACCCTCCACAAAGATACTCTTCTCCAAAGGTAGAACCGAGTCGATGACCACACTTCGGATCCCTTCTGGATAATCACGCACGACAGCTTGCGCCAGCAACGAACCATAAGATCCACCAAAAAGGTTTACCTCCTCGTAACCGAGCGCACGGCGGATGGTATCGACGTCGGCGGCATTCTGCTGTGTGTTGTAGAGCGCAAGATTATGCCCTTCGCTGATGAGACGATCCCTGCAGATCATCCAAGCCTCATACACGGTTTTTACAGCTATCTCGGGATCTGCTTCATCCAAGAGATCCAATTGCGCATCCTCCCACTCCGGACACTCAAGCGCTGGTTCCGAATAGCCGACGCCCCGCTGATCGAAAAGTATGAGGTCTCGATTGGCGCGCAATGGAGCAAGTATCTGTGCAAGTACGATCGTGTTCTCTACAGTCTTCTCACCCGGCCCTCCCGAAAGGAGCATTACGGGATCAGGCAGATGCCCGCTTCCCTGATCTTTGATTACGACCACGAAGATTCGAAGCTCAGAGCCTTCTGGATTCCAATGATCTTCTGGCACAAAGACGAAACCGCACTCGATCGTAGCGCCTGCTGGAACCTCAAATGGGCATGATCGGCTTTCAAATCTCGGCTGGCGGATCTCTTGCAAGACATCCGTATAAGTTGGCTCATCTGTCGATGCAATATCGACCATCTCTACCGTCAAAGTTGGAGATGCAGTACCCATGCTACAACCTACCAGTAGGATGGGAATGAGCACCAAGATTATGAACCACTTCGCCCTTATCTTCACGTTCACGTCATGCGTATCACCAGTTACTTTTTTCACCTGATTCACCTGTGCAATTTGAATTTAGAATGCATGAGTCCAAAGCTGAATGCTGAAAGCTGACCGCTGACAGCTTCCCTCACCGATCCATCCTCCGCACCCGCCATACAACCAATGCTAGTGTCACAACAGCGAACCCTGCAATGATCGCCAAATTCAGCAGCACCGCATCCAACGGGAAACTGCGTGAAAATGAGATTCGGAGAACTTTCGACATAGCCATGGAGGGCAGCCATGGGATGAGCGCGCTAACAGCTTCCGGCAACCTCGATCCCATTACTTGCGCCAGAAACACTGGGATCAATAGGATGATGAGCATCACGCCCAACCACAGGTTCAAGGTCACCGGATTATCGAGTACTGTCCCCAACAAAAGCCCGATCGCCACAGTGAACAATGCACCTGCGAGCACAGCGAGAAGCGCAAGCCCCCATAGGTTGATCATCAAGAAATTCATGAGCAGCACCACCGCAGCAGCCGTTATGCAGTAAAAAAGGCCTGCGACCGCCTTCCCAGCCACAATCTGGCTGTAACTTGCGGGTGAGACCATCAGGGCCTCCATCGTGTGCTTTTCTTTTTCCTCCATCATAAGGATGGGGACGAGTAAGGCGCCAATCGTCAGGATCACAACAATCATCGACAACGAGACCATAAACGGCTGACCATCGGATTCGAGTCCTGGATATACGATGTTTTCCTCATGGTTGATCTTCACCGCTATGCCAATCCTCTCGCTGAGCTCTTGTTCAAAGTAGGCGACAGCCTTTGTCTTGTCTGAAGCACCAGCGAAATGGACGAAAAATCCGTCAAGTTCAATTTGCTCTCCCACCTCCGCAGCCTGATCAAAATTTGCTGGTATCACCAGGCCCAGCAGCGCACCACTCGATTCGCCCAACGTGGACTCCAATTCTTCCAAGGAGGAGGCTTTGCTCAACACAACCTCCCTGCTCTTCAAGATCCCATCCATCTGGACAGACTCGCCTTCGTCGAAATAAACAGCTCGAGGTTCTGACCTTAATTTCAGCAGCAGGGGCATCGCTTGCGCGGACAGCATCAACAACGCCACGCCAACTGCAATCGAGATGGTGGTCTTGTTCTTGATCGCATCTGCGATGTCCTTCCGCGCAATAGCCCAGGTGATGCGTATTTGTTCACCAATGCTCGCACTGTTGGTTCCGCTCATCCTTTTCTCTCCTTACAAACATCA
>JABAOH010131760.1_pt1 | contig 116550 bp, 123 predicted proteins | sample 7062181 | NCBI WGS metagenome assembly JABAOH01 (sample SAMN14538630, study PRJNA623070) | marine sediment metagenome | biome: marine biome [ENVO:00000428]; feature: marine pelagic biome [ENVO:01000023]; material: deep marine sediment [ENVO:00002113]; isolation source: pool of 5 deep marine...
GATTAACAGTCAACCGCTCTACCAACTGAGCTACCGGGGAATGTTGCGGGCCGCGATTCTGGTCCAGCACCCTCGCGAAGTCAAGCGCTTACGGCCTGTTTCAGGCGGCTCACCGCCTCTTCGAGCGTGTCCATCGAACTCGCGAACGAAAGTCGAATATACCCGGGCGCCCCGAACGCCGTCCCGGGAACCACTGCGAGGCCGACAGACTCGATCAGATGCCTGGTGAGGTCCGTGTCGTCAGCCAGGCCCAGGGCCTCGATCGCACCGGTCACGCGGGGCAGAGCATAGAATGTGCCTTCCCCTCGGCGGCACTCGAAACCCGGAATCCCGTTAAGTGCCGGAACGAGGAAATCGTGGCGCCTGCGGTATTCGGCGACCATCCGGTCCACAATCGACTGATCGGCGTTCATCGCCGCGGTAGCTGCAGCCTGGGAAATACTGCTGGCATTCGATGTGCTCTGGCTCTGAACTGTCGCCATTGCTTCGATCAGCTCCTGCGGGCCGGCCGCATACCCGATGCGCCACCCGGTCATTGCGTAGGTCTTCGAAACGCCATTGACGGTCACGGTACGCCCGTAGAGCGATGGGCAAGCCTGCGCGAAACTGGCGAAGGGCTCGGCGGCCCAATGGATGGATTCGTAGATCTCATCAGCGGCGATCACTATATTCGGGTTGTTTTCCAGGACCTCGCCGATCGCGGCCAGCTCGCCTGGGTCATAGCAGGCGCCAGTCGGATTGCACGGGCTATTAAGAATCAGCAGACGCGTATCCGCCGTGATTGCCGCACTGAGCTCTTCGGGCGTCATCTTGAAGTCGTCTTCAATCCCGGTCTCGATAAATACGGGTTCGGCTTCCGCAAGTCGCACCATGTCCGGATAGGAAACCCAGTATGGCGCAGGAATGATCGCCTGATCGCCGGGTCCCAGCAGACTGATACACAGATTGAACAACGCCTGCTTGGCGCCTGATGTAACCAGGATCTGGTCGGCATCGTATGCCAGACCGTTATCCTGCTCGAACTTGGCTCTGACGGCGTTCTTGAGATCGGCCGTACCATCGATCGGCGTGTACTTCGTGGCACCGGCTTCAATGGCAGCGATGCCCGCATCCTTGATCGCCTGTGGCGTATCGAAGTCCGGCTCCCCGGTGCCCAGGCTGATGATGTCACGGCCTTCGGCCCTCAGCCGTGTCGCGAGGGCCAGGACTGCTCCGGTCGGGGACGGCTTGACCGACGCCATGCGTTTTGAAACTGGTAAAATCACGTGTTTGCCTCCGCGCAGACATGTTACGTGAATCGATGCAAAGCCCAAAGACAGAGAAAGACCGTGATCGCCTGACGCTGATGGCTGGCTTCAAGCCTGCTGGCGACCAGGGCGCCGCAATAGACGGACTCGTCGAGGGTCTCAATGACGGGCTGGCGCGCCAGATTTTGCTCGGGGTCACCGGGTCCGGCAAGACCTTCACGATGGCCAGTGTCATCGAGACCGTGCAGCGTCCGGCGATTATTCTCGCACCCAACAAAACCCTGGCGGCCCAGCTATACGGGGAGATGCGTGAGTTCTTTCCGAAGAACGCCGTGGAGTACTTCGTCTCGTACTACGACTACTACCAGCCCGAAGCCTATGTACCCAGCTCTGACACCTACATCGAGAAGGATGCTTCGATCAATCAGCACATCGAGCAGATGCGCCTTTCCGCCACCAAGGCGCTGCTCGAGCGCAATGATGCGATCATAGTCGCGACGGTTTCTTCGATATACGGTCTCGGCGACCCGGAGGCATATTTCAGCATGGTGCTGCACCTGTTCCGCGGGGATCGCATCGACCAGCGCACAATCTTGCGCAGGCTTGCCGAGTTGCAATACCAGAGGAACGAGCTCGACCTGGCGCCGGGTACGTATCGGGTCCGTGGGGATGTGATCGACGTCTTCCCGGCCGAATCCGACCGCGATGCGGTACGAATCGAGCTGTTTGACGACGAAATCGAGTCGCTGTCCTATTTTGACCCGTTGACCGGTGAGGCGAGCGCCCGTGTGCCGCGCCTGACGATCTTTCCGAAAACGCACTACGTGACGCCCAGGGAAACGCTGCTCGAAGCTTGTGACCTGATCAAGACTGAATTGAAAAACCGCCTTGAATTTCTCAAAACTAATGAAAAACTACTGGAAGCTCAAAGACTTGAGCAGAGAACCTTATTCGATTTAGAGATGATCAAGGAGCTGGGGTACTGTGCGGGAATCGAAAACTACTCGCGCTACCTCTCGGGTCGCCAGGAAGGGGAACCGCCGCCGTGCCTGTTCGACTACTTGCCCGACAATGCGCTCCTGATTATCGATGAGAGCCACGTAACGGTGCCGCAACTTGGTGCCATGTACAAAGGCGACCGCTCGCGCAAGGAAACCCTCGTGGAATACGGATTCCGACTTCCATCTGCGCTCGATAACCGGCCGCTGCGATTCGAGGAATTCGAGCGGCTCTCACCGCAAACGATTTACGTCTCCGCGACGCCCGGCGGCTACGAGTTCGAGCATGCCGACAATACGGTGGAGCAACTCGTGAGACCAACCGGCCTTGTCGACCCGGCGGTCGAAGTGCGGCCGGCGCAGACCCAGGTGGACGACGTGCTGTCCGAAATTAACCGGCGCGTAGCGAAGGATGAACGTATCCTGATTACAACGCTCACCAAGCGGATGGCCGAAGACCTGACCGATTACCTCCAGGACCACAATATTCGTGTGCGCTACCTGCATTCGGACATCGGAACGGTCGAGCGGACAGAAATAATTCGGGACCTCCGCCTGGGCGCTTTTGACGTGCTCGTTGGCATCAACTTGCTGCGGGAAGGCCTGGATATGCCGGAGGTATCGCTGGTGGCAATTCTTGATGCGGACAAGGAAGGTTTCCTGCGCTCGGAACGGTCATTGATCCAGACGATTGGACGCGCAGCGCGGAACATTAACGGCACCGCAATTCTTTACGCCGATAATGTGACCGGCTCGATGCAGCGTGCGATCGACGAGACCGAGCGGCGCCGCGAGCGGCAGCTGACGTATAACAGCGAACATGGCATCAAGCCCGCGACGATCGTCAAGCAGGTAGCGGACATCATGGAGGCGGCGTATCCGGCCCCGGGGAAACGCAAGCGTCGCATCGGGGAGGAGGGTGCCCGCTACGATACAATGTCGCCGGAACAGCTGATGAAAAGGGCGGCCAAGCTCGAGAAAAAGATGCTCCGGCACGCCCGGGATCTCGAGTTCGAAGAGGCCGCGAGGCTGCGCGATGAGATCAAGCGAATCCGGGAGGAAGGACTGGGCTTTGCGGACAGGAAAGCCGGTTAAAGGGTCTTGCACGGGACGTGCGGCTTGAGTATCGTACGCCGCCTTCACTGGGGCGATTAGCTCAGGGGTAGAGCGCCACGTTGACATCGTGGAGGTCGCAGGTTCGAAACCCGCATCGCCCACCAACTCCCGGATCAGGCGAGGCGTTGCACAACGACAACAAAATCCCTGATTTTTTTGGAAAAACAGCTGTTTCCACGGTTGTTAATTGCTTTTCGGCTCTATAAAATCGCGGTCCCGCACTCTCTGCGGCGCGCGGTAGCGCTCAGGTCGTGCGGGAACCTGTTTCGTATTGGAGGATTTGAGGATCGCAGTATCAAAGCGCGTACGGCGTAACGATGAAATCGAGGCCAATGAAGTCAGGGTGATCAGTTCTGACGGCGAGCAAGCTGGCGTCATGCCGCTCAGAGACGCGATAGACCTGGCGGCCGACGAAGGTCTCGATCTGGTGGAAGTGTCGCCAAACGCCGAGCCACCGGTTTGCAGGATCATGGATTTCGGCAAGTACCTGTTCGAGCAGAACAAGAAGGCCCAGCAATCCAGGCGCAAACAGAAACAGGTCCATGTCAAAGAGATCAAGTTTCGTCCCGGGACGGACGAAGGTGACTACCAGGTTAAGCTGCGCAAACTGGTGCAGTTTCTCGAAAACGGGGATAAGACCAAGGTCACGTTGAGGTTCAGGGGCCGGGAGATGGCGCACCAGGAGCTGGGCGCAAATCTGCTGGCCAGGGTCCGGAGCGACCTGGAAGAATACGGCACCGTCGAACAGATGCCGCAGATGGAAGGGCGGCAAATGGTCATGGTGATGGCGCCGAGGAAGCATTAGTAATCGCTTTGCGCGGGACACGACAACCGCGCAGGGTTTGGATCCCGCCTGCATCGGCCGCACTGCGGTACGTAGCATGGCCAAAAAGTGGAGAACACAATGTCGAAGATGAAAACCAACCGGGGCGCGGCCAAGCGCTTCCGGCGCACGGGTAAGGGCGGCTTCAAAAGACGCCAGTCCCATCTCAATCACATCCTTACGAAGAAAAAGTCGAAGCGTAAGCGGCATCTTGGTATGACCCAGCAGATCGCTGATGCCGACCAGAAGAGCGTGCGCCGCATGCTCCCGTACAGCTAAGAGGAGATTGAGAGATGGCACGAGTCAAGCGTGGCGTTACCGCGAAAGCACGTCATAAGAAAGTCCTCAGTAAAGCCAAGGGTTACTACGGTGCCCGCAGCAAGCTGTACAAGACAGCGAAGCAGGCGGTTATCAAGGCGGGGCAATACGCCTATCGGGATCGCCGCCAACGCAAGCGGCAGTTCCGTGCGCTCTGGATTACGCGCATCAATGCTGCGGCACGGCTGCATGGTCTGTCCTACAGCCGACTCATCAATGGCCTGAATAAGGCCAATGTCGAAGTCGACCGCAAGGTGCTGGCGGATATTGCCGTTCATGATCCTGAGGGCTTCGGCGCCATCGCCGAACAGGCGAAAGCCGGACTGGCACAAAACGGATAATCCTTTGCGCCCGCTGAGCGAGCTGGTTGCGACGGCGGCATCGGAGATCGATGCTGCTGCCGACCTGGCCGCACTCGATGCGGTCCGGGTGACTTACCTTGGCAAGAAAGGTGAGTTGACGGCGCGCCTCAAGGGGCTCAGCGACCTGCCGGCGGACGAACGACCGCAAGCCGGACAGGAAATCAACAAGGCCAAGCAGGAGTTGCAGGCGCAGATCAATGCCCGCCGCGAGGAGCTCGACACTACTGCACTCGAGGCCAAGCTCGCCGCTGACGCCGTCGATGTCACGTTGCCGGGCCGTGGCGTGTCCCTGGGCGGCCGTCATCCGGTGTCGCGTGCGATGGCGCGCATCGACAGGATCTTCCGTAACGCCGGTTTTGGCATACGCTCTGGTCCGGAAATAGAAGATGACTTCCACAATTTCACGGCGCTGAATTTTCCCGAGAACCATCCCGCGCGTGCATTGCACGATACCTTTTTCTTCCCGGGCGGAAATCTGCTGCGGACGCACACGTCCCCGGTACAAATCCGGTCGATGGTCGAGGAGGGCGTCCCGATCCGGATCATCGCTCCCGGGCGCGTCTATCGGTGCGACTCCGACCAGACGCATACGCCGATGTTTCACCAGGTCGAGGGTCTGGTTGTCGATCGTGGCATCAGCATGGCCAATCTCAAGGCTGTGCTGCACCAGTTCGTCGAGAGCTACTTCGAGCGCGAAGCAGAACTGCGATTCCGGGCGTCCTACTTTCCGTTCACCGAGCCATCGGCGGAAGTGGACATCCTGTGGGAAGAGGGCAAGTGGCTCGAGATTCTCGGTTGCGGCATGGTGCATCCGAATGTGCTCGAGGCCGCCGGGGTCGACTCGGAAGAATTTACGGGCTATGCATTTGGCATGGGCGTCGAACGACTCGCCATGCTTCGCTATGGCGTGACCGACCTGCGTACCTTCTTCGAGAACGATCTGCGCTTCCTGCGGCAGTTCCGGTAAGTGTCATGAAGATCGCAGAATCCTGGTTGCGCGAATGGGTAGACCCTGACCTTGGCACCGAGGCCCTGGCCGAGCGCCTGACGATGGCGGGCCACGAAGTGGACGGGATCGATTACGAGGGACAGGGGATCGACAGCATCGTCATCGCGGAAGTGATCGAGGTGGCGCGGCACCCGGATGCCGACCGGCTCAGCGTCTGCCAGGTCAATGATGGTAGCCGTAAAACGCTGCAGATCGTCTGTGGCGCGCCGAACGTATTTTCCGGCATGAAGACGCCTCTCGCGAAACCGGGGATCACGTTGCCTGACGGGGTCAAGCTGCGCAAGGCGAAGATTCGCGGGGTCGCATCGAACGGGATGCTCTGTTCGGCTATCGAACTCGGCCTTGGCGACGAGTCGGACGGCATCATGGAGTTGCCCGCCGATGCCCCGGTAGGCGAATCCCTGGTGGACTACCTGTCGCTGCCGGATGCAGTCATCGATCTCGACCTGACTCCCAATCGCGGGGACTGTTTCAGCGTGGTGGGCATCGCGCGAGACGTCGCGGCGCTGACGGCTACGGAAATGAAGGAACCGGTGTTCGAGACGGTGGCTGCCACGATCGATGACACCCATCCGGTGCAACTCCTGGCCCCGGAAGGGTGCCCCCGGTTCGCGGGCCGCGTTATCCGCAATATCAACCTGAGCGCCGGGTCACCGGTGTGGATGACCGAAAAGCTGCGCCGCGCGGGCTTGAGGCCCATTCACCCGGTCGTTGACGTCACCAACTACGTCATGCTCGAGTTGGGCCAGCCGCTGCATGCATACGACCTCGGGCTGGTCAAAGGCCCGATCCGCCCGAGAATGGCTGAAAAGGGCGAACAGCTTACGTTGCTGGATGGTAAGGAGGTAAAACTCACCGCCGACACGCTGGTGATCAGCGACGACAGCGGGGCCATCGGCATCGGCGGAATCATGGGTGGTTTCGGAACCGCGGTAACGGAAGAAACCAGGGACGTGTTTTTGGAGGCGGCTTTTTTCACCCAGGAAATCGTCGGCGGACGAGCGCGTTCCTATGGCATGCACACTGATGCTTCGCTGAGGTTCGAACGCGGTGTCGATCCGGAAGGACAGGCACGCGCGATTGAACGGGCGACTCAACTGTTGCTTGCGATTTCGGGTGGCGATCCCGGACCGACAGTGGTCGAGACAGCGGAGGATTTCGTTCCTCGACGAGATGTCATTCGAGTTCGCAAGTCGCATGTCACACGTTTGCTCGGGGTCGAGATCGAAGACGAAAAAATCGTGGATATCCTCGAGCGACTCGGACTGTCGGTTGCGCCAAAGAAGGGTGGCTGGGATGTCGTTGCGCCGAGCCACCGGTTCGATATATCGCTGGAAGTGGATCTGATCGAAGAAATTGCGCGAATTTATGGCTACGACGAGATTCCCGAGACGACAGCAATCTCGGAGACCCCGCTGGAAGTCGTAACGGAGTCGCTGATCGGCACCGAGCTCGCGTGTGCAACTCTCGTTGCGCGCGATTACCAGGAGGTTGTCACCTACAGCTTTATCGATCCCGACGCGAACAGACGACTAACCGGTGTCGACTCCGAACTCGTTCTGGGCAATCCAATCTCTTCGGAGATGTCCGTCATGCGCGCATCGTTATGGCCGGGTATGTTGCTGGCTGCATCGGCTAACGCGTCCCGTCAACAGGATCGCATTCGGCTTTTCGAGGTGGGTAAGTCGTTTCACGGCTCGCTGGACAACCACGAAGAGGTCGTCCGGATCGCAGGTCTCTGCATGGGGCCGTCGCTCCCCGAACAATGGGGTAGCAAAACGCAATCCGTTGATTTCTTTGACATAAAGTCAGATGTCGCCGCGTTGCTGGACCTCGCGATGGACTCATCAACGATCGATTACAGCCCCGTGGAACATCCGGCACTGCAGCCCGGGCAAGCGGCCCGGTTGACTCGCGACGGGCAGGAAATCGGAGTGATTGGAAAGCTGCATCCGCGTCACCAAAAGCCGTTCGACCTGAAGCGGGAAGTGTTCATGTTCGAGCTGGACGCGGCAGGCGCGCTCGCATCTCAAGCACCAAAAGCAAAGTCGATATCGAAATTCCCTTCGATTCGTCGGGACATTGCGGTCATCGTTGATGACAAAATTTCCGCGGTGGACTTGATATCAACGGTCGCGTCAACGGCGCCCGATCTGATATCGGATGTCAGGATTTTTGACATTTACAGAGGGCCAGGCATAGAAGCAGGGCTAAAAAGCGTAGCTTTAGGCTTGATTTTGCAGGAAACATGCCGCACCCTTACTGACGATGACGCGGATGCCGCAATGACCGCAGCAGTTAAAAAACTAGAAGATAAATTTGCGGCCCAGTTGAGAGAATAAGTAACAATGTCACTGACAAAAGCCGACATGGCGGAATCCCTGTTTAACGAACTCGGGCTGAACAAGCGCGAGGCTCGCGAACTGGTCGACATGTACTTTGAAGAGCTGCGAGCATCGCTTGCAGTTGGGGAGCAGGTCAAACTTTCCGGCTTCGGAAATTTTGATCTTCGGGATAAGAAAGAGAGGCCGGGACGTAACCCGAAAACGGGTGAGGAAATCCCGATCACGGCACGTCGTGTTGTGACGTTTCGGCCCGGACAAAAACTAAAGGCCCGAGTAGAAGCATATGCTGGAACCGGGGAATAACGACGAACTTCCTCCAATTCCTGGTAAGCGATACTTTACGATTGGTGAAGTAAGTGACCTGTGTGCGGTCAAGCCGCACGTGCTCAGGTACTGGGAGCAGGAATTCCCGCAATTGAAGCCTGTCAAACGACGCGGCAACCGGCGCTATTACCAGCGCCAGGACGTCCTGATTATCCGTCAGATACGCAGCCTCCTGTACGATGAGGGCTTCACGATCGGGGGTGCGCGGCAGCGGCTGATGGGTGATTCGGCGAAATCTGACGTGACGCAAAGTCAACAGATTATCAAGCAGATACGCCTGGAACTTGAACAAGTTCTTAAGATCCTGCGACGCTAGTAATTCGCTTCTTTTCTAGATCTTTCAAGGCGCGTATGATGGCCGCCCTAAACGGTCGGGGCGTAGCGCAGCCTGGTAGCGCACCACAATGGGGTTGTGGGGGTCGGAGGTTCGAATCCTCTCGCCCCGACCATCTTCTCGCGTAATGCTCAAGCTGGTTGTAATGCCGCAGCCAGTTTCTTGTCTTCGATACCCAACAGGATCGGCTGGGCCGAGTCTCTGTAAATATTGATTTTCGCGTTGTAGGCGACGCGCGAAAGTCCATGCTTGTCCTTGATGTGCAGGCGACGGATATTGAACTGACCGCTACCCAAGTTTTCACCGGTCAGGTAGCACTTGATCGCCGTGACCTTTTCTCCGGAAAACTCCAGGCCGCTGAGCTTGGCGAGATTGCCTTGCGCACGCTGCAGGAAAGTCACCGCATCGAGATTCGCCTGGCTCTGAACAGGATCCAGCTCTTCGTCGGTGAGGTCGGCGAGAAAATCACCAACCAGGATTTGTCCCGGCAACGCCGCCTCGATCATTCGAGCCAATTCAATCGTCACGTCGCCGACGATGTAGTCATGGGTCGTGGGATTGAGTCCCTCGGCCTGGTTGAATTCGTAACAGGCGCCGACGTGAAAACAGGCCCGCAATCTCGGGACAGTCTTCGACATCGATTTGCTCCGCGCGATGGCATTGTCGGCGAGCACGATGTGCATGAAGTGGTAAAGATTGACGTTCGCCTCGAGCCCGTCATCGCGGTTCCAGACGTAAAATCCATCGCCGCTCGACGAGCGGGCAAAGTTAATGCTGACGTCTTGCTCGAGCATTTTGGCATGCGCTGAATTCAGTGAGTAGGCCAGGCTATTGAGTTGTGTCATTTGCTCGAACGGCGTGAGCAGGCTGAATCCAACAATGTCGAACAGCGTGACCGCCCGACTTGCGACATAGTTGATGCCATAGCGGCGGATCATCTTCTCGATGATCTGCCTCTCCACAGGATGATCGGTCAGGGGCTCGCGAAGCCGGATGTGTGTCGGTTCAACATTCAGAAGCCGCGCCACCTTTTGCATCTGGGACAGCGAAAGCCGGCGCTCGCCGGAGATCAGTTCTGTAATGAACTGCGCCGACACCCGAGCCGAATGCTCTCCGGGCTGGGGGGACGTGTACTCGGCAATTGCGTAATGGGGGACAACCAGGATGACTACCCCATCATCAATCGCCGCCCAGCTCAGGATATTGTTCTGGCCCAGCGACCAGTGCTGGTGCAGGGCCTGTTCGAGGTGGACCAGATTGCTTCGCTGACGCAGAGGCATTTCCTGCGCGAGGCCGGCCAATTGATCCAGGTACGGCGAAAAGTCGGCTAATCGCCTTATTCCGGATTGCGAAAGATCGTCAAATTCCATTCGTGTGCCCAAAGCGACTTCCGCACGACCGATTTCTCTGCCACAGTTCGCCCGGGAAGCGCCGGTATCGAAAGCGGGGATACCGTCGCTCGAAAGTAATCAACTCTTTTGTCCAGCGCAAGTATTATCAAGAAGTGTCTGTATCTAATTTATATCCCGGGAAATATCGGCCGAGGCCTCTGCAGAGATTTGACATAACCGTGCCGCAACAATTGCGTGAGCGCCACTTTGCTTGAAGCGCCGTCGATCGATGTGATCCGATCGTTGCAGGAACGGCTGCACGATCGAGTGATCCGCACGCCTGTAATGCGTTGCGCTGCGCTCGAGGCGCTTGCCGGAACCCGGACCCGGATTATCGGCAAGCTGGAATTCCTGCAACACACCGGCACGTTCAAAGCGCGTGGAGCGCTGGCAATCGTTACCCAGCTGACGCCGGCCCAGCGCGAGGCCGGCGTAACGGCTGTCAGCGCCGGCAATCATGCTGTCGCGACGGCTTTCGCGGCCGACGCGGTCGGTACCACCGCGAAGATCGTGATGATCAGTACCGCTAATCCGGCGAGGGTCGATGCATGCCGCGCGTATGGCGCAGACCTGGTATTCACGAGCGATATCCATGAGGCATTCGAGATTGCGGACCGTATCCAAAAAGAAGAAGGCCGGTTCTTTGTACATCCGTTCGAGGGGCCCGACATCGCTGCCGGAACCGGCACCGTTGGACTCGAGATCTGCGAACAGTGCGACGAATTCGACGCGGTTGTCGTCCCAATAGGCGGCGGCGGCCTGATTGGAGGCATGGCGAACGCGATCAAGCAGCTGCGTCCGGACGTCGAGGTCATCGGTGTCGAACCTGACGGAGCGGATTCGATGCACCGAAGCTTCGCCGCTGGCGAGCCGAAAGCGATCGAAAAAGTCTCGACGATTGCGGATAGTCTGGGTGCGCCTTTTGCGATGCCGTTTTCGTTCGGATTGTGTCGGCAATATGTAGACAGGCTGGTGAAAATCGATGACCTGCAGCTACGCCGCGCAATGGGTTTGCTGTTTGAAAAAATGAAATTCGCGGTGGAGCCTGCGTGCGCTGCGACCACAGCTGCGTTGCTTGGACCGCTGCAGAACGAGCTGCGAGGAAAAACCGTCGTCCTGGTCTTCTGTGGCAGCAATATTGACTGGGCGACATTTGCATCCCAGGCAATATTCGAGGAAACGAAATGCTGATAGATGCGCTCAAGGAGATTGTCGGTCCGAAAGGATGGATCTCAAACCCGGACCTGCTGGAGCCGTACCTCTCGGAGCGCCGCGGCCGAATCAAAGGGCACACTTTGATCATGGTGTCTCCGGCCTCGACCGATGAAGTCGCTGCGGTCGTAAGCGAATGTTCCGCGGCGGGCGTCGGTGTCGTTCCCCAGGGCGGCAACACCGGGCTCTGTGGCGGCGCAATACCCGATGACAAGGGAGACGAGGTGCTGCTGTCCCTGACGCGCATGAACCGGATTCGAGCGCTGGATGCCGACGACTATTCAATGATCGCGGAAGCAGGGTGTGTTCTCTCGGACGTCCAGCAGGCTGCTGAAAAGGCAGGACGATTTTTTCCCTTGAGCCTGTCGGCCGAAGGCAGTTGCCAGATTGGTGGAAATCTGTCGACGAACGCCGGCGGGATTAATGTGATTCGTTACGGTACGGCGCGCCAGCAAGTTCTGGGACTCGAAGTCGTATTGGCCGACGGGACGGTATGGGACGGCCTGCGTACCGTTCGCAAGGACACGGCTGGTTATGATCTCAAGCAATTGTTCATAGGCAGCGAGGGTACGCTCGGGATCATTACTGCTGCTGCGTTACGGTTATGGCCCAGGCCTGGCAATTCAGCGACCTTGCTCGCCGCTCTTGATACTCCTGAGGCAGCCGTGGATTTGCTGGGACGCCTTCATGATGCGGTCGGCGACTCAGTTCAGGCATTCGAGCTCATGTCCGATCGCTGCATCCGCTATGCCCAACGGCACGTTCCGGATGTCACCATGCCAATTGCCGGTCAGCACAAGTGGTATGTGCTGACAGAAGTCGTTGTCGGCGCTAATCCGGCCGTGCTCGAAGAGGCGGCTATGACCGCGCTGGGGGAGAAGGTTGTAGAAGACGCTGTCGTTGCGAAGAACCAGGCGGAGTCCGACCGACTCTGGCGCATGCGGCACTCGATTTCCGACGCGCAGAAGCCGGAGGGCGCGAGCCTCAAGCACGATATTTCCGTGCCGACCGGCCGCATCGGGGAATTTATCCGGAAAGGTAACCGGCTGGTCTCGGATCTGTTGCCCGGGGCGCGGCTGGTCATTTTTGGTCACGTGGGTGACGGCAATCTTCATTACAATGTCAGCCAGCCGGCCGGTGCCGACGCCGAGGAATTTCTCGCCGACGGCCAGCGCGCAACCGAGGCGATCTACGATCTTGCCATTGAACTCGGTGGCAGCTTCAGTGCCGAACACGGCGTCGGGATCTTCAAAAAGAGCTACCTTGAGCAATACCGGGGTGGGGCTGAATTGCGGGTGATGAGAGCACTCAAATCGGCTCTGGACCCCGAAAACACACTGAATCCGGGCAAGGTAATCTGACGACCAGTTCCACGTTAGGCCTTGACCGGGGCGTTAGAATTGCTGCTGATATGGGTGCAGAATCCAACAACTTGAGAGATTCGCTGGTCGATCAACTGGCGAACTTCGATTCGAGGCTCGAGGGGAAATTCGACGACGTCGCGATGTTGTCCGAGATCCAGGAGGCCATCGGTCGGCTGCTTGCCGAAAACAATGGCAGCGAAGCCCAGATTCGGCTCGTGCTCCAGGAACGCTACGAGAACGGCTCACTGCGCAAGGAGACCTTCCAGCTGGTGAAGTCGATGCTCGATCGCTATGTGACGGAGCATGCCCCGACGAGCCCCGAGCTTCCCGATACGAGGGGGCGCGTCGAGCCGAGTATCAGGTCCTCGGCCGCGAGTCCCGATGCAAACGAGCCTGCAACTGATCCGATGCGTTCGACGGTGGTGTTGCCGGAGAACCCGGCCCCCGAAGCAGCGACCGCCGACAGCCGTGTGCAAATTGGATCTGTCCTGCGCGATCGATTCCTGCTACAGGAGCGCGTCTCGGACGGTGGCATGGGCGTAGTTTACAAGGCGATCGACCGGCATCTTGGTGAGGCGGCTTCGGGTTCTTCGCTTGTCGCTATTAAAATTCTTTCGCCCGCGCTCTCGAATAACGAATTGGCGCTTCGCGCGCTTCAGCAGGAGGCAGCAAAGGGTCGCTGCCTCGTTCATCCCAACATCGTTCGCTTTATCGACCTGGATCGTGAAGACGATCTGCATTTCATCGTCATGGAATGGCTGGAAGGCCGGACCCTGGCCGATATCCTCGACTCACCGGATTCGCGGAGTATCGACACCGACCGGGCATTCAGGATTATCCGCCAGGTCGGCAAGGCGCTCGAGTATGCGCATCGTTGCGGCATCGTCCACGCCGACGTCAAGCCGGGCAACATCATGATCATGCCGAACGGTGACGCCAAACTGTTCGACTTCGGTGTCGCGCGTGTGCGTCAGCAGCAACTCGACAAGGACCCGGATTTTGATCCCGGCATTCTCGGCTTGATGACACCGGCGTATTCGAGCATGCAGGTTCTTACCGGTGAAATACCGGTTCCCTCGGATGACGTTTTCTCACTGGCCTGCCTCCTGTACCGCCTGGTCGCGGGTTATCGCGTCTTTGGCCCTCGAAATGCCGCGCAAGCGGCAGATGAGGGTATGAAGCCACAGCGCCTTGACAGGCTCAGCGACGCCAACTGGCGCGTTCTCAAGAAGGCGTTGTCTTACTCGCGCGTCACCCGGTTCGAATCGATGCAAGACTTTCTCGATGCGCTTGACGTGGAAGCCGCCGAGTCGATAACAGTCGACATACCGGCGCCGGGACGATTTGCCGATGCCGGCAAAGAACGCCGGGGACCGGGACGCGCGTTGTTCGGCCTTGTCGTACTTGCGGCTGTTGCCGGTGTCGTGGCCAACCAGATGGGTTTACTTGACTCGCTGAAGGCTCGGTACCTTCCAGGGCAGCCGGGCGAAGTCGTGGAAGAGCCGGCCGTCGCCGAGGTGGTCGAGCCGTCGGACGGTGCGCCCGCCGTAGGCGCCGAAGTGCCTGCGGCGTTCCAGGCGGCCGAAGAAATGTCTGCCGATGGGACCGACACGGAAGCGAACCCGATAGATGAGCAAGGACTGAATATCGATGACGTTCTCGGCGAAGAAACGATTGACTCGCTGGAGCCTGAGGAAACCATCGCGGTGCCCGAACCTGAGGTCATTTCCGAGCCTCTTGTGGACTTTGCGCGGCTGCCGCCGCCGACCGCCGAAATACTGCTGGGTCAGGGTGGACAGGAAGCGGAGTCGATCAGCGTTCGCTTGCGAGAGGATGACCGGACTGCAACGGTCGACCTCGTCAGGAGCGACGCAACATTTCCGTTGACACTGCGACTGGAAGAAATCGGCTTCAGCGGTAACCGCTCTCCCTGGGTCACGAATCAGTACGTATTTTCGGACAACGGCTACCTGGAATTTCCGGCAGGACAAAAGCGGGCACGCGTGATGCTGGCAATGACATCGGACGATATCCGGGAGCCCGATCAGCAAGTGACAATTCGCGTCCGTGAATCGGAATCTACGACGTCGCAGCTCGCAATCATCAACGTCTTGCTCGAGGATGACGACCAGCGCCGATTCGAAGCGACGTTGCCACCCGACACGGTTGCTTTTGGAGCCAGTCAGGTCACGGTCAACGAGGAGAATCCGGCCGTTCAGCTAGATGTACTGCGGTTCAACCCCAGTAGCGCACGGCTGGTTGTTGCATTCGAATTGCGCGACATTACGGCCACGCAGGGCGAAGACTACTTTGCGCCAGGAAATTCGATCATCGAGTTCGGTCCCGGCCAGCGCGTAACTCGCTTGCTCATACCTCTCGTGCAGGATTCCGACTACGAAAGCAATGAGGCGTTTAGCGTCGAGTTGACAGGCCCGGCGTCCAGCGCCGACGTATACCGCCGCGTTGCTGTCCTGATTCGTGACGACGATCAGTAGATCTCAAGCCAAGCCCATTGATAGACTGCCGCAGGTTCTGTAGCAGGGCATTCACAATGCAAGATAAGGATCTGCGGCGTTATTCAAGCGTTGTTGTAGATGGTGACGAGCAGGCTTCCAGCCGTGCGATGTTGCGTGCAGTGGGGTTCACGGACGCGGATTTCAAGCGACCTCAAATCGGAATTGCGTCGACGTGGGCAATGACGACGCCCTGCAATATGCACATCAACGACCTCGCAACCGAAGCGGCTGCCGGCGCTGACGAAGCGGGTGGCAAAGGCGTCGTGTTCAATACGATGACGATTTCGGACGGCATTTCGATGGGTACGCCAGGAATGCGATATTCGCTCGTATCGCGCGAAATCATCGCCGATTCGATCGAGTCGGTTACCGCTGGGGAGGGATTCGACGGGCTGGTGGCAATAGGCGGCTGCGACAAGAACATGCCAGCCTGTGTCATGGCGATGGCGCGATTGAATCGTCCGGCCGTGTTTGTTTATGGCGGCACGATCAAGCCCGGCGCCAACCGCCGCGATATTGTGTCGGTATTCGAAGCGGTCGGCGCGAAATCGAGTGGTGCGATCAGTGACGACGAATTGCTCGAGGTCGAACAAACTGCCATACCGGGCCCTGGGGCATGCGGTGGCATGTATACGGCGAACACAATGGCTTCGGCGATTGAGGCTCTTGGCATGAGTCTTGCGAACAGCTCCGCCCAGGAAGCCGTGTCGCAACAAAAGAAAGACGATTGCCGGCGCGCCGGTGAGGCTGTCGTCGAATTGATCAGGAAAGATATAAAACCGCTCGACATCCTGACACGCAAGGCATTTGAAAATGCGATTGCGGTCGTCATCGCGCTGGGCGGGTCGACCAATGCTGTCCTGCACCTCATCGCGATGGCGCGGGAAGCCAACGTGCCCCTGACTATTGACGACTTTACCGAGATTGGCGCGCGGACACCGGTCCTCGCCGACCTCAAGCCCAGTGGCAAATACCTGATGTCGGAGCTTATCGAGATCGGCGGTATTCAACCGTTGATGAAGCGCATGCTCGATCATGGGTTATTGCACGGCGATTGCCTGACAGTGACCGGAAAAACGCTGGCGGAAAACCTTTCCGATGTTGCCGATTATCCTGCGGGGCAGGACATCGTCCGCGATTTTGACAATCCGATAAAACCGGACAGTCACCTGTCGATTCTCTATGGCAACCTGGCGCCCGAAGGCGCTGTCGGCAAGATAACTGGCAAGGAAGGGCTGCGATTCCAAGGCACCGCCCGCGTTTTCCACTCCGAGGAGCTGGCGTTGCAGGCGATCCTGGATGGAGAAATCGAAGCGGGACATGTTGTGGTGATTCGCTATGAAGGGCCGAAAGGCGCTCCCGGTATGCGGGAGATGCTGAGCCCTACCGGAGCGATCATGGGAAAGGGTCTCGGCGCCGATGTCGCGCTGATCACTGACGGCCGATTCTCGGGTGGCAGCCACGGCTTCGTCATCGGGCACGTCACGCCCGAAGCAGCCGTCGGGGGGCCGATTGCGCTCGTCGAGAACGGCGATACGATCGTAATTGATGCGCAATCGAAGGAAATTTCCCTCAAAATCAGTGACGAGGAGCTGGCTGCGAGGCGCGCGGCATGGCGACGGCCGCCGTCTTCGGTCAAGACCGGGGCCCTTGCAAAATATCGTAACGAGGTGTCTTCAGCCTCGGAAGGGGCCGTGACGATCCCCCCGGAATGGGACGCCTAGGTCTTGACGTTTGCGGGCTGATTCGATCTACTGAGGCGATGAGATTTTCTGTCACCCACGTAATGTGCCAACACATCGAGCCGATCGACGTGAAAAAACACATAAAACATATGGCGCGCCAGAGGTGCGTGGGTGCGAATGGCAATAGTACCGACTAGTAATAAAGTCCGGACTTTGTCAACGAACCCGCGAGGAGGCTCCTGGCGGGTTTTTTTTTGCCTGTGAAAGTGACTGGACCATGCGATGCACGAGACACTGATCGAAGCCGATTTCACTGATAGTGCGGCTTTAGGGGCACCCAAAGACGTCTGTACTTCTGACTGGGTCGTTATGAAATTCGGCGGTACAAGTGTGTCGAGTGCCGAGAGCTGGCAGACAATTTCGCGCCTCATTCAGAACCGCCTTGATCAAGGACTTCGGCCGGTGATCGTGCACTCGGCCCTGGCCGGAGTCTCGAATGCACTGGAAGAGGCGCTGCGCGTCGCGTCAAGCGGCGAGCAAGCAGAGCACCTCAACGAAGTCCGCAAACAGCACTACGAACTCGCATCGGCGCTCGGTCTCGATGGTTCGGCATTGCTCGACGACATCTTGCACGAATTGGAGCAGCTCGTTGCCGGCGTACGGCTCATTCGAGAGGTTAGCGTTCGGGTGCGAGTGCGCATAATGGCGCTTGGAGAACTGATGGCAACGCGCCTCGGTGCAGAATTCCTGCGGCGGGAAGATTTACCCGTCAGCTGGGTCGATGCGCGGGATCACCTGACCAGTATCGGGTCCGGCAGCGGGCAGCGAAGTCAGGACTACCTTTCCGCCAAGTGCGATGCTGATTTCGACCCGGATTTTGCCGATGCCCTCGCACAGATCGACGGCGTCATTCTTACCCAGGGCTTCATAGCAAGGAACGAGTGGGGAGAGACCGTACTGCTTGGCCGCGGCGGCTCGGATACATCGGCGTCCTATTTCGCCGGCAGGTTAAGGGCCCGCCGCGTCGAGATATGGACGGATGTTCCAGGCATGTTCACCGCAGATCCTCGTGTCGTCCCGTCAGCCAGGCTGCTTCTCGCGCTGCATTACGATGAGGCTCAGGAACTTGCATCTGCCGGCAGTTCGGTGCTGCATCCGAGATGCATTTCGCCGTTGCGAGATAACTGTATTCCGCTGTTCATCCGCTGCACGGCGTCGCCCGACCTGGCGGGGACCGTCGTATCAGCTGTGACCGAAGAACTCGAACCACAGGTCAAGGGTATCTGTCTGCGCAATGGGCTGACACTGATATCGATGGATAGCGTCGGGATGTGGCATGAAGTTGGCTTCCTGGCCAGGGCCTTTGCGATTTTCAGCGAGCTCTCCGTATCGGTTGATCTTGTATCGACCTCGGAGACGAACGTCACAGTATCGATCGACAATGCCAATGGGGCATTGGCAGCTGATACGCGGCGAGCACTGCTCGGAGACCTGGAAAAATTGTGCCGGGTACGCGCCATAGACGACTGCTCGGCAATCAGCTTTGTTGGACGGAAAATTCGCACGATTCTGCCCAGATTGGCGCCGGCCCTCACGGTGTTCGAGGAGGAGCGGATTCACCTGATGTCACAAGCGGCAAACGACCTCAACATGAGCTTCGTTGTCGATCAGGGGCAGGGACCGAAACTCGTTCGGAAGTTACACACTTCGATCATTCGCAAGACCGGGGGCAGTCCCGTTTTCGGACAGAGCTGGGAGCGATTGTTCCTTGGCAGCCAGCCGGTGATTCATACCCATGATGCCTGGTGGATGCGTAAACGCGATGTACTGCTCGAGCTTGCGCAGCGCCAATCCAGCGCCTACGTGTACGACCGGGAGACCGTGCGCGAAGCCGCGCGCAACCTGATGCAACTTGAGAGTGTCGATCGCGTGCTCTATTCGATGAAGGCGAACTTCAATGCAGAGTTACTCCGTGTATTGAACGATGAGGGGATCGACTTCGAATGCGTGTCGCCCGGTGAGGTGGAATGGCTCGAGCAGGCCATTCCGGACCTGGACATCAGCCGCATCCTCTTTACGCCAAACTTCGCGCCTCGCGACGAATATGAGTGGGCGCTTGAAAAAGGACTTCAACTGACGCTGGATAATCTCTACCCGCTCGAGGCCTGGCCCGAAATATTTCGGGACAAAGAGATATTCATACGCATCGATCCCGGTCACGGCAAAGGCCACCATGAGTATGTCAAAACGGCCGGGCTGCACTCGAAGTTCGGAATTCCGATGTTCGAAGTTGACGAATTGCGTCATCGAATCGAGGCAGCCGGCGCAACCGTGGTCGGCATCCATGCGCACAGCGGTAGCGGCATTCTCGACCCCGACAACTGGCGCTCAGTTGCGGTCAAGCTTGTCCAGGTCGCACAAAAGTTTCCCACGGTTCGTTCAATCGATCTTGGCGGGGGTATCGGCGTTCCGGACAAGCCCGGCGACAAACCTTTTGATCTCGAGAAACTCGACGCGACGCTCAGGGACATCAGCACCTCTTACCCGCAATACAAATTGTGGCTCGAGCCCGGTCGCTACCTGGTTGCCCAAGCCGGCGTATTGCTCAGTCGGGTTACCCAGGTCAAGGGTAAAGGCGATATGCGATACGTGGGAATAGAAATTGGCATGAATTCCCTGATTCGGCCTGCGTTGTATGGCTCGTATCACGAAATCGTCAACCTGACCAAGGCGGAGGATGCACCAACTGACATGGTCACCGTGGTTGGGCCGATCTGCGAAACCGGCGACAAGTTAGGTACCGACCGGCTGATGCCCAGTTCCCAGGAGAACGACGTGATACTCATCGCCAATACCGGTGCGTACGGGTTTGTCATGAGCTCGCAGTACAATCGCCGTGGCGTCGCGCCAGAACTTGTTATCTGACTATCGGCTATTACCCGGTATGTCGAGCCTCCAGAATTTCGACGGTATCCGCGAGTCTGACATTCTGCGTATTCAGTAACACGAGAAGGTGATAGAGCAGGTCGGCAGCTTCTTCCAGCACCTCGGCGCGCCCGCCTGCTACGGAGGCGAGAGCAAGTTCGATGGCTTCCTCACCCACCTTCTGGGCGATGCGCCTGGAGCCCAGAGCAGCGAGGCTTGCCGTGTAACTTTCCTGGCTGGGGTTGCCGAGCCGCTCGAGGATGACCGATTCGAGCGTCGTTAGGAACTGCAGGTCATGGTTAGCCATTCATACCGTCCTGATGTGGATATCCTGGTCGACGAGAAAGCTTTTCAGTTCCCCGATATTGATTTCCGCACTGTGAAAAACGCTTGCGGCAAGGGCGCCGTCTACGTCCGCGAGTCGAAACGTATCGGCGAAATGTTCCATCGCTCCGGCGCCGCCGGAAGCGATCAGCGGAACTGAACAACCCTCGCGAACAAGTCGCAACTGCTCGTTGTCATAGCCCTGCCGCACGCCGTCCTGGTTCATGCAATTGAGCACGACCTCGCCGATGCCGCGCTCCTGGCCCTCGCGAATCCACTCGACGGTGTTGCGTTCAACGGCCACCGTCTTTTCCGGATCGCCGGTGTACTGGTAAACGTGGTAAGTCCCACTGACCTCCCGGCTGTCCACGCCCAGGACGACACACTGTGACCCGAACCGCCTCGCCAGGTCGTCGATGAGTGACGGCGATTCCAGGGCGGGCGAATTGACCGAAATCTTGTCCGCACCCTTGTTGAGCACATCTTCCGCATCCGCGACACTGCGAATGCCTCCGGCCACGCAGAATGGAATATCAATTACGGCGGCCACCCGATCGACCCAACTGCGATCGACCGTCCGCCCATCGGGGCTCGCCGTGATGTCGTAGAAGACGAGTTCGTCCGCACCTTCCTCGCAGTATCGTGAAGCGAGGTCGACAATGTCGCCAACGACACGGTGGTTGCGGAATTGCACGCCTTTGACGACGACCCCGTCGCGGACATCCAGGCAGGGGATTATGCGTTTTGCTGGAATGACACCATCTCCTCGGGCGTAATCCGGCCGTCAAGCAGCGCGCGTCCGGTGATCGCAGCGGGTATTTTGTTATTCCGCAATTCCGCAAGATCGGCGATATCCCTTACTCCGCCCGACGCCTGCAACTGGATATCGGGAAAGCGGTCCATGATTTGCCGATAAAGCGATACGTTGGGGCCGGCCATCGCGCCGTCCCGGCTGACATCGGTGCAAAGGACATGCTTCAAGCCGATTGCCAGGTAGTCCTCCAGGCATTCGAATACCGACGCTGTGCTCGAAGTTGTCCAGCCATGGGTTGTAACGAATGGAACGCCGTCTTCGACCTGCACGTCCAGAGCCAGCACAATGTGCTCGCTCCCGAACTGCACGATCCAGGATTTGACCGCATCGGGCTCGGTAATGGCCAGGCTGCCAATGACACATCGCGTTGCGCCGCTGTCGAGCCAGCCCGCGACCGTAGCCTGGTCGCGTATTCCTCCGCCAAGCTGGACAGTCAGATCTGTTTCCCTGGCAATCTGTGAGATGACATCCCGGTTGTACTGCGTCCCGGTCTGCGCACCGTCCAGGTCGACGATGTGCAAATCTGTCGTGGAAAAATCGGCGTACATCTGTACTACTGCGACAGGATCGTTGCTGTACTCGGTGACCTTGTCGAAATCGCCTTTCAGCAAGCGCACACACTTGCCGTCCTTGAGGTCAATGGCAGGTATGACGTTCATCGTTCGATCCCGACGAACCTGCTCAACAGGCGTGCACCATTTTGCGATGAGCGCTCAGGATGGAATTGTGCGGCGACAAAATTATCTTTCTGAACAACCGCGCTGAATGGCTCGGCGTGTACGGCTGTAGCAATCGTGCAGTTGGAAACGGGCAGGGCATAACTGTGCAGGAAGTAGAAGTAACTGCCATCCTGAGTCGATCGGAGGACGTCGTGCCTTCCGGTTTTCGTAATGCTGCACCATCCCATGTTGGGCACGGGACACCCGGCGCTGGATGCGAGCCGCTGAGCAGTTCCCGGGACGATCCCGAGGCAATCGACATCGTCTTCTTCCGAAGCATCGGCAAGCAGCTGCATCCCCAGGCAAATGCCCAGGACCGGTTGCGTCAGGTTCCTGATGACATCGACGAGACCCTGGTCCCGCAACCTGTCCATGGCATCGCGTGCGGCTCCAACGCCCGGCAGCACGACCCGCGACGCGCCACGAATCTCCCCGGGATCCGTCGTCAGGCCGGCTCTTGCCCCCAGCCTCTCGAATGCATACAGCAGCGAAGCGATATTGGCGCCACCGCTATCAATGATTGCGATCGTCCCGCCAGGCATTTCAGGACAATGTTCCCTTGGTTGACGGCAGCTCCGTGCCATCGCGCCGAATAGCGCTTCGAAGCGCACGACCGACGGCTTTGAAACAGGCTTCGACCATGTGGTGGGCGTTTTGACCGGTGACCGTTACGTGTATGGCTGCACCCAGCGAATCTGCGAGAGACCGGAAAAAGTGCTCGACCATCTCGGTCGACAATTCGCCCACCGATTCCCGCGCAAAGTCGGCATTGAAGACGATGCGCCCGCGGCCTGACAGGTCGATCGAGGCGCTCGCCTCGCTTTCGTCCATCGGCACGACGAACCCGTAACGTGCTGTACCCAGCTTGTTTCCGAGCGCCTGTCTCAGGGCTTCGCCCAGGCAGATCGCCGTGTCCTCGACAGTGTGGTGGTCATCGACCTCGAGGTCTCCATCGCAATCGAGCACGAGACTGAAGCCGCCGTGCTTGGCAACCTGCTCGAGCATGTGATCGTAAAAACCGATACCCGTCGATATCCGAATCGGCTGCGCGACATCGAGATTGACCGTGGCGCGAATCCGGGTTTCCCGGGTTGCACGCTCACAAGTGGCGCGTCGTTCGCAATAACAAAGTTCATTGACGATGTCGGGCCAGGTAAGTGACCCTTCGCCATCGAGCAGGAGGCCGCGCACTCCGATTTTTTCCGCCAGCTGCATATCGGTCTCGCGGTCCCCGATAACAGCAGAGTTGTCGAGGTCGACATCGGTCTCGGCGAGAAACCGGGTCAGTAGCCCCGCTCGCGGTTTACGACACTCGCATCCATCCTCGGGCAGATGCGGGCAGATCAGGAACGCGTCGAAAACCACTCCCTGCGATGCGAATAGCGCCAGCATGTGATCCTGGCAAACGCGAAAATCTTCCTCGGGGAAAGCATCCGTCCCGAGTCCATCCTGGTTGCTGACAACGATAAAACGGTAACCGTGCGCAGCGAGTTCGATCAGGGCCGGGATGACGCCCGGGACGAGACGAAATTTCTCGAGTGCGTCGACCTGGAAGTCACCAGGCTCCTCGATCAAAGTGCCATCACGATCGAGAAACAGAATCCGCTCAGCCATCTTTGTCCTCCAGGCGACCCAGAGACTCGACGAGACGAGCATTTTCCTCCGGTGTGCCGACCGTTATCCGAACGCAGTTGGCCAATTGCCCCGCGAAATGGCGCAGCAGGAGTCCGTCCTTGGCGCAATGAAGCATCAGCGCCGCAGGATCGACAACCTCGACCAACAGAAAATTTGCGGCACTCGGCCAGACGCGCGAGACAAATGAGAATTTTTCCAGTTCGGCTCTCAGCCTGGCCCGCTCGTTGATCGTCTCTGCAACACAATGTTCCGCATCGGCAAGAGATTCGTTGGCCAGCGCATTCTCGACGCACTCGACGACCGGCGTTGCCAGTGCGTACGGGGCCTGCACCGCGTCGAGTATGTCGACGATTCTCTTGTTCCCAATAACCGAGCCGCAGCGCGCGCCGGCGAATGCCAGCGCTTTCGACAAGGTCCTCAGGACAACGAGATTCTCGAAGGACGGTATGAGGTCGGTTGCCGAACCTGCTCCTGAAAACTCGATGTACGCCTCGTCGACGACAACGATGGAACGATCCTTGCGGTCTTCGAGAATTCGGAGCAGCGTGTCCCGAGGCACGAGCGTTCCGGTTGGGTTGTTCGGCGAGCAGAGGAACACGATTTTCGTGCCGTCGTCACAGGCCGTCAGAACACTTTCGGCAGCAACGAGAAAATCGTTATCGCCGTCGGTTTCCACCTGGCGAAGTTCGGCGCCCTGCACAACTGCATAGTGCTCGTACATTGAAAACGTCGGAAACGTCGTGACGATATTGTCGACACCCGCCGTACAGAAGACGCGCATGAGCAGGTCGATTGCCTCGCTGGTCCCGCGAGTGACGAGCAGGTTCTCCGGCGCGCACCCATAGCGCTCGGCGAGCAGAGCCCGCAGCCGCGCCGGACGAATCTCCGGGTATCGATTGAGCGGGCGATGAAAATGATCGGCACTGTTGCGCCAGGGTGCCTCATTCGCGTTCAGGCGAATGGTATCGTCCACCTGAATCGCTGCCTCATAGGGCCTCAGGTCCCTGATCGCGGCTCGGGCAAGCCTCGTGATGCTCACGTGAGGCTCTCCAGGCGCCGACTGACGGCTGCTGCATGCGCGTCAAGACCTTCGAGCTCGGCGAGCCTGGTAACAGCACGTCCGATCCCTTCGAGGCCGTCACGAGAGAGCTCCTGGACCGTCATGTAGCGCATGAACTGCTCTACGCCGAGACCACTATAGGCCTGCGCGTAACCGTAGGTTGGCAATACATGGTTCGTACCGCTGCAATAATCGCCAACCGATTCGGGCGTCCATTTGCCGAGAAAAACCGAACCGGCGTTGCGCACGCGGCCAAGGCACGCNNTCGATAGCCGTATCGGCGTCGTCGACAACAATGATCCGCGAGTTGGCGAGTGCCGCACGGGCGATATCGGCGCGCGACAGGACGGCCAGTTGTTGCTCGGTCCGAGCGCGCACCTCGGCCGCGAGCGTGTCGCTCGTTGTCACCATGATGACCTGTGAGTCCGGACCATGCTCGGCCTGGGACAGGAGGTCTGCGGCCACAAACCCCGGGTTGGCATCGGCATCAGCAATAACGAGGACTTCCGACGGTCCCGCCGGCATGTCGATCGCAGCGCCATACGGCTGGCTGCTGACGAGGGTCTTGGCGCAGGTTACCCAGGCATTGCCCGGCCCGAAGATCTTCTGCACTTTCGGCACCGTCGCGGTACCGTACGCCATCGCCGCAATTGCCTGAGCACCGCCGATTTTATAGATGTCGGAAATTCCGGCTCGACTGGCCGCCACCAGCACGGCCGGATCAGCGGAGCCGTCTTTGCCCGGTGGCGTGCACATGACACGGACCGGGCATTTTGCGATTGCAGCAGGTACCGCGAGCATGATCGCCGCGGAAGGCAGTGGCGCGGAACCGGCTGGCACATAAAGGCCAACCGCATCCAGCGGATGACTGAGGCGCTCGCAAAGGACCCCGGGCATAGTCTCGACCTGGAGGGCTTCGGGAACCTGGCGCTCGTGAAACCGGCGCACGTTTGCGATCGCCAGGTCGATTGAGTCGATGGCTTCACTGTCGAGTTGGTCGATCGCGTCGGAAAGTTCGAGTTCGCTCACTCGGGTAGCGGCCAGATCAGTATTGTCGAACTCGAGGGTCAGCTCCCTGACCGCGTCATCTCCGTCGCGCCTCACCGCGGCAAGGATGGCTGACACCTGTTGCCGAACACGCTCGTCCTCGCGCTCCACCGGCCTTGCCAGCAACGCAGTGCGTTCGGCCTGGTCGAGGTCTTTCCAATACTTGATAGCAATCGTCATGGCTCAGGCGAGCATCTTCTCGACGGGCAATACGAGCAATGAGCTAGCTCCGGCCTGCTTGAGGTTCTCGAGCGTTTCCCAGAACACGTTCTCGCGGCATACCGCGTGCACGGCAACTTTGTCATCAGTGCCATCCAGCGGCATGACCGTGGGCGCCTCAGAGCCGGGGAGGAGGGCGCGAATTTCCGCAAGCGATTCGCGTGGTGCATGCAGCATGATGTATTTGCTTTCACGGACCTGGAGCACACCGTCGAGCCGCTGCAGCATGCGGTCGACCAGCGCCTGTTTTTCGTCCGTCAGTGCTTCCTGGGTCTGGATGACGACGGCCTCACTATCGATCAATGTCTCCAGCTCGACCAGGCCATTGGCAGCCAGCGTGGTGCCAGTTGACACGAGATCGCAGATAAAATCCGCTTTGCCGAGTTTCGGCGCGATTTCGACAGCCCCTGAGAAGTAGACGGGTTCCGCCTCGATTCCAATTTCTTTAAGGTAATTTCTTAAAATACTGACATAACTTGTTGCTATTTTTGTATCTTTTAGTGAATCAACGCCCCTGTAATCGGTATCCTCAGGCCCGGCGATTGCGAGGCGGCAATGCCCGAAATCGAGCTCGAAGACCTGTTTGAAGCGGGGTTTGCGGCCGTCGGCAAGCAGTTTCTGCCGCACTTCCTCGACGACATTGAGACCCACAATACCGAGATCACAAACATCGTCACTGACAAGTCCGGGAATGTCGTCATCACGAACCAGCAGCAGGTCGATCGGCATGTTCTCGCCGTAAAGAAACAACTGGTCCTTGCTTTGCGTGAGCTTGAGACCGCAGCGCTCGAGCAGGTCGATCGAGTGGTCCGTAAGTCGACCTGTCTTCTGCACCGCAATCTTGATGCGCTGCTCGGGCGTATCCATCAGGGAAGTCCTCAGTGTGACGTGGGTTTGTCGACGGCCGAAACTCGATCGATTGCGGCGCGATAACCGCCGAAACCGTCAGTCAGGAAACGGGCAACACGGCCGATCGTGGTAACGGACACGCCGGTCAGGTCGTGAATCTTGCGGTAGGTGAGGCCCTGCTCGAGCAATTCGACAACCTGCCAGCGATCCACGAGCGCCTGCAATTCCGCCGGCGTGCACAGGTCGTGCAGGAAATTACGGCACTCATCGACGGTACCGAGGCTGATTAATGCCTTGCACAGCGCATCTTCGGCTGCTGCCTGCTGTCCCAGGCTTTCGTTGCGATTGGGCTTCATAAGTCGTACTAATGTATTAATGTACTAATACGCTATTACATTGATTCCGCGAGATCAACCCCTGGCGACAAAAAAAGCGCGAGTCCCTGGAACCCGCATAGTCATTGGTTGCCAGTGACACCATATTTTGCGGGCCGTGTCTTGACCCTGCGGCACTGATCTGACTAGACTGCGCGCAACTCATCGAGACCGGCAGAGGGACAGGCCCAGTGAAGCCGGGGCAACCTTCAGGACCAACCACCCTGAAAAGGTGCCAACTCCTACGGTGAAGCGCATCGGGCGCCACCGAAAGATGAGAGTCGCAGCAGCAGCGGGTTCGGCAGAACCGGTGAAGGGCGCGATTCCCACCCTTGCGGGCTCCGTAGGGTTCCGATGAGAGAGATTTTGGAACCAGGAGACCAGCATGACGTCCAGAACAAACAGGGCAACGCGTGCCGTGCGTGCGGCTATCGAGTCCGATACCCAGCATGGCGCCGTCGTTCCGCCGTTACACCTGTCGTCGAATTTCGCATTCGCCGGCTTCGAGCAAAGTCGCCAGTATGACTACACGCGTTCTGGCAACCCGACCCGCGACGCGTTGGCAATAGCCCTGGCCGAGCTCGAAGGGGGTGCGGGCGCAGTGGTTACGTCCTCCGGCATGGCGGCGTTGAACCTGCTCTGCCAGCTCCTGGAGCCGGGTGACCTGATCGTTGCGCCGCACGACTGTTATGGCGGGACATACCGCCTGTTCGAAAATCTTGCAGCCAAGGGACACTTTGACGTCGCATTTGTCGACCAGACCAGCCCGGCTGCACTGCGGGCCGCCTGCCGCAGAGGCCCCCGCATCATTCTCACCGAGACACCGTCCAACCCGTTATTGCGCATCGTCGATATCGCGGAGATCTCGAAGATCGCCAGGGAGTGCGGCGCGCTGCTCGCAGTCGACAACACCTTCCTGTCGCCGGCACTGCAGCAGCCGCTGGCGCTCGGGGCGGACCTCGTCGTTCATTCCACGACCAAGTACCTGAACGGCCACAGCGACGTCGTGGGCGGCGCGATCGTTGCGGTCGACGAGGAGTTGGCCGGGAAGCTGGCCTGGTGGGGAAACTGCCTCGGCATCACCGGCGCGCCGTTCGACAGCTACCTGACCCTGCGCGGCGTGCGCACGCTCTTTGCGCGGATGCGCCAGCATGAGGAAAGTGCCAACAGCCTTGCCAACGTGCTCGAGGAGCACCCTGGGGTGGCGCGCGTTTACTACCCTGGACTCAGGTCGCATCCGGGACACAACATTGCAGCGCGTCAGCAAGCCGGTTTCGGAGGCATGATCAGCTTCGACATCGCTGCAGGGGCGGAAGCTGTGCGTGCATTCGTCGAGTCTCTGCGGTGCTTCTCGCTGGCGGAATCGCTGGGCGGGGTCGAGAGCCTGGTCTGTCATCCGGCTTCTATGACACACGCTCCGGTTGCTCCCGATGCACTGGCCGAAGCGGGCATCGGCCAGACCCTGATCAGGCTGTCGATCGGGCTGGAAAGCACCGAAGACCTGATTGTCGACGTGCTCGAAGCACTGGAAGCAGCAAAAGAAGCGGCCGCGATCCCGGCCGTCGGTAACGTCGCGACGCTAGGTTAGGCCGGCAACAATTCGATCCGTCATTTCGGTGGTCGAGACCGCGATGTCACCCTCGGCGACGATGTCGGCCGTGCGGGCACCGCCAGCGATTGCCGCACGAATTGCCTTCTCGACAGCCGTCGCTTCGTCATCCAGTCCCAGGCTGTGCCGCAGCAGCATCGCCGCGCTCGCAATAGCGCCGCACGGATTCGCAATATCGCGGCCCGCTATGTCCGGTGCGGACCCATGGATCGGCTCATAGAGGCCGCGCGTCGAATCCCCGAGCGAAGCCGAAGGCAACATGCCGAGTGAGCCCGCCAGCATCGATGCCTCATCGGTCAGGATGTCGCCGAACATGTTCTCGGTGACAATCACATCGAAATCACCGGGCCTGCTCAGCAAGTGCATTGCTGCGGCATCGACCAACAGTGTTTCGGTCTCGAGTTCGGGAAATTCGCGCTCCAGTATTCGGTCCGTGACATCGCGCCAGAGACGAGAAGTTTCCAGGATATTCGCCTTGTCGATGGAACAAAGTTTGTTACGGCGCTCACCGGCCAGCCTGGCGGCAACCCTCACGATTCGCTCGATCTCGTGCGTATGGTAGATGCACAGGTCGGAGGCGACCGTTTCATCGCGTGTCTTCTTGCCGAAGTAGATTCCACCGGTCAGTTCGCGAACGACAATCAGGTCGACTCCAGTGAGGTATTCACGCTTCAGTGGCGACGCATCAATGAGCTCGTCGAGTACCTGGACCGGCCGCAAGTTGGCATAAACACCGAGTACCGAGCGCAGCTCCAGCAAGCCTTTCTCAGGACGCAGCATCGCATGCGGATCAGACCACTTCGGACCACCAACCGCGCCCAGGAACACGGCTTCACTGTCCATGCAGGCGGCAACCGTCTCGGGTGGCAACGGATTCCGGTGCTTGTCGATCGCGGCGCCACCGATCAGGCGCACTTCGAATCGAAACGAGTGTCCGTATGTTTCAGCGACTTGTTTCAGTACGCGGTGTGCCGCCGCCGTTACCTCGGGGCCAATACCGTCTCCGGGGAGCAGGGTAATCAGGGCGTCCAGGGTCGTTGCTCCTCGAATGTTCGGATTCTGTCCATTTGCTGCTGCAGGTAACCGAGCTGGTCGATGCCTTCGACGAGACAATAGCGCGCAAACCCATCGATAGGAAATTTAACGGACTTGCCGCCGGGCAGCGTGAGAGTCGAGCGGCTTATATCGATATCGACCTCGATCGCGGGGTTGGCCAGCAGAAAATCGTGAGTACTGGCGTCGACGACAACTGGGACCAGTCCATTCTTCAGTGAGTTGTTGCGGAAGATATCTGCGATTTCGGTACTGATCACTGCTCGTATGCCGTAATCCAGCAGCGCCCACGGGGCATGCTCCCGAGAGGATCCGCAACCGAAGTTGTTGCCGCCGACCAGGACGGCACAGCCCTCCGAGGCCGGATCGTTGAGCGGAAATTGCGGGTTCGGTTTGCCGTCGGCATCGAGACGAAGGTCGTTGAAGAGGTGCTTACCCAATCCTTCGCGAGATGTCGTCGTCAGGAAACGCGCCGGTATGATCTGATCGGTGTCGATGTCGTTGGTCGGCAGAACGACCGTGCGCGAACGAATCCTCCTGACGGGTTCCATGCCTAACTCCGATCCAGGTATGGGCGAGGGTCAGCGATACTGCCGGCAACCGCCGAGGCGGCAGCAGTCATCGGGCTGGCCAGGACGGTCCTGGCGCCAACTCCCTGGCGGCCCTCGAAATTGCGGTTGCTCGTGCTGACGCTGAGCTGCCCCTTGCCAACCGTGTCGCCATTCATACCGATACACATGGAGCACCCGCTTTCACGCCACTCGGCGCCAGCCTCGATGAAAACCTTGTCGAGCCCGATTTCCTCGGCGGCTTGCTTGATCTGCTGTGAGCCCGGCACGACCAGCATGCGGACACCTTCGGCAACCTTGTTTCCGCGCAGCACCTCGGCGGCCTGTTGCAGGTCGGACAGCCTCGAATTGGTGCAACTGCCGACAAATACGACATCGACGCCTGTCCCGGTCAGAGGCTTGCCGGTCGGGACCCGCATATATTCCAGGGCCTTCCGGAAGCTGGGATCGCCATGATCGTCCGGAATCGGGTCATTGATGCCCACGACCATGCCCGGGTTGGTCCCGAAAGTGACCATCGGTTCGAGATCGCTGGCCGACAGCGACACGGTGCGATCGAATGCCGCTTCCTGGTCGGTCGGGAGCTTGCGCCAGCGCGCCAGGGCCGCATCCCAGTCCGATCCACTTGGAGCGTATGGGCGGCCCTGCAAGTAGTCGAAAGTCGTATCATCCGGCGCAATCATGCCGGCGCGAGCGCCGGCCTCGATCGACATGTTACAGACTGTCATTCGGGCATCCATGCTCAGCGACCCGATCGCTGTGCCGCGATACTCGACAACGTGCCCGGTGCCGCCATCGACACCGATCTGGCCGATGACTGCGAGAATCAGGTCCTTGGCACCGACACCGTTACCCAGGCGGCCGGCAACCTCAACTGCGAGTGTCTTCGGCTTTCTTTGCAGCAGGCACTGCGTTGCAAGCACATGGCCGACCTCTGTCGTGCCGATGCCGAAGGCGAGGGCGCCAAATGCCCCGTGGGTGCTCGTGTGACTGTCACCGCAAACGATCGTCTTGCCTGGCTGCGTCGCCCCCAGTTCCGGACCAATTACGTGCACTATGCCGCGCCGGGGACTGTCAAAACCATGCAGCTCGATGCCGAAGTCGTTGCAGTTCTGTTCCATCTGCCGGACCTGAGCGGCCGCGCCTTCGCCTGCGACGAGCAGGTCTTTGAAGTTGCTGACCGGCGTGGTCGGCGTTGAATGATCCATGGTCGCGAGGGTCAGGTCGGGACGCCGGACCGGGAGCCCCTTGTTGCGCAGCAGGTCGAACGCCTGCGGCGTCGTAACCTCATGAATCAGGTGCAGGTCGACGTAGAGCACGGCCGGAGTATCGGCCGTCTCCTTGGCGACAATGTGCTGGTCCCAGACTTTCTCGAACAGGGTCTTCGGGGTGCCCATCAGATCGTCGCACGCTCCATGCTTGCGGTGGAGTCGATATCCGAATCGTCTCGTTGCCGGCGGCGCAGTATGCGGTTGATGACTTCGAGGCAGGCCCGGCTGCCTGCTTCGACGATATCCACGCTGGTGCCGTTGCCTCGATAGCTCTTGCCGTCGTACTCGACGGTCACGGTAACCTCACCTTGTGCGTCTTCGCCGACTGATGCGCTGTGCAATTCGAAATTCTTCAGCACGAGTGTCACGCCCGTTGCCTGCTCGAGGGCCAGGAACGCCGCTGCGACCGGGCCATCACCCGTTGCGGAAATCGTTGTCTCAGCGCCATCCTCATCGATCAGGGTGAGCGTAGCCTGTGCCGGCTGCTCGGAAAGCGTGTGCGTTTCCAGTGACTTCAATGTCCAGGGTCCCGAGCTGACATTGTCGGCATTCATAACGATCGCCTCGATGTCGCCGTCGTACACATCTTTCTTTTTATCCGCGAGCTTCTTGAATTCCTGGAACGCGCGATTGGTCTCGAATTCATCCAGCTCGAAACCGAGCTCACGCACACGATCGCGAAACGCGTGACGCCCGCTGTGTTTGCCGAGCACGAGATTGGACCGGCTCAGGCCGACATCCTGGGGCCGCATGATTTCGTAGGTGGAGGCATGCTGCAGCATTCCGTGCTGGTGGATGCCGGCCTCGTGCGCAAACGCATTCTCCCCGACGATGGCTTTGTTTCGGGGCGGGTGCATGCCGGTGATGCTCGAGACGAGTCGAGATGTCGGATAAAGCCTCGTAGTATCCACGCCCGTCTCGAGCCCGAAGAATTCGGCGCGCGTCTTGATGGCCATCACGACCTCCTCGAGCGAGCAGTTACCGGCCCTCTCACCGATGCCATTGATCGTGCATTCAATCTGCCGGGCTCCCGCCCGCACGGCCGCCAGGCTGTTGGCGACCGCCATCCCCAGGTCATTGTGGCAGTGCACGCTCAGGGTAATTTCGTCGATCCGTGCGACGTGCTCTTTCAGGTACCGATACAGCTCGTCGAATTCCGCAGGTACCGTGTAGCCAACCGTATCGGGGATATTCACCGTGGATGCGCCGGCTTCGATTGCAGCGCTCACGACCTCGGCGAGGTACGACAATTCGGTCCTTGAAGCGTCTTCCGGTGAGAATTCGACGTCGTCGCACAATTCCCGGGCCATCGTGATCGCGCCAACGGCGCTCTTGATAATCTCTTCCTTGGCCATCTTGAGCTTGTGCTCGCGATGAATCTTGCTCGTTGCCACAAAAACGTGAATACGGTGACGCTCTGCGCCATGAACGGCTTTGTGGACTTTCTCGATGTCATCTGGATTGCATCGCGCCAGGCCGCAAATAACCGGGCCGAGGTTCTCGTCGGCGATAGCTTTGACCGCGTCGAAATCACCGGGGGAAGCAGCGGGAAAACCGGCCTCGATGATATCCACGCGCAGCTCTGACAGTGCTTTTGCGACCCGGAGCTTTTCCCGAAGCGTCATGCTGCACCCCGGGGCCTGCTCGCCGTCGCGCAACGTGGTATCGAAAATTCGAACCTGGTTTTCGCCCATCGTCTACTCCTCCAGCCAGTCCATCCGACTGCGCAGGTCGGCGCCGACCTTTTCTATCGGGTGCTCGAGATCGGTATTCATCAATCGTTTGAACTCGGGCATACCGGCTTCATTTTCGGCGATCCAGTTACGCGCAAACGTACCGTCCTGGATCTCGGTCAATACCTGTTTCATTGCCGCACGGGAGCCGTCGTCAACAACGCGCGGTCCGCTGATCATATCGCCCCAGGCTGCTGTGTCGCTGATGAACTTGTACATCTTCCTGAGTCCACCCTCGTGCAGCAGATCCACGATGAGTTTGAGTTCGTGCATTACCTCGTAATAGGCGACCTCGGGCTGGTATCCGGCCTCTACAAGAGTCTCGAATCCCGCAACTATGAGCTCGGTGGCGCCTCCGCAGAGCACGGCCTGCTCGCCGAACAGATCGGTCTCGGTCTCTTCGGCAAAGGTCGTCTCGATGACCCCGGCACGCGCTCCGCCGATGCCGGCCGAATAGGCCAGGGCGAGCTGCAGCGCATTCCCCGTGGCATCCTGACTGACTGCGACGAGACAGGGCACGCCGTGGCCCTCTTCATACTGGCGGCGGACGAGCCCGCCCGGGCCTTTCGGTGCGATCAGGATGACATCGAGGTCCGCACGCGCCACGACCTGGCCGTAATGAATGGCGAAACCGTGCGCGAACAACAGGGCAGCGCCCTGATCGATATCATCCACCACACTCTCGTAGAGCGACTTCTGGACCATATCCGGCGTCAGAAACGCCACGATCGCAGCGCCTTTGACGGCCTCATTGGGAGCCTGCACATTCAGGCCATCGGCTTTGGCCTTTGCCCAGCTGGCACCGTCCGGCCGCAACCCGACGACGACGTTGAACCCGCTGTCCTTGAGGTTGAGAGCGTGGGCGCGGCCCTGGCTGCCATAGCCCAGGATCGTGACTTGCCTGGCCTCGAGCATCGAGGTGTCGACGTCTGTTTCTGAATACATTTGCATGATGTTGTTTCCCTGATGTTTTCGGTGTTTCTGAAAATTCCGATCAAAAAAAACCCCACAACCTTGCTGGATGCGGGGTTTGCGTTGTCCTTAACCTGGTTACGCGCTACCCGCCCTGTCTCCCGGCAAGAAGCAGCTCGAGTGCAATAAGCAGACCGCCAATTATGGCGTTGTTGGCGCTTAGTCTGCGAGTCAGGCTCATAGGCGCGAATCATGTTGCAACGACCAGTTGATGTCAATACTCGAAAATTCAGTTACTTGTGTTACCAAATGGGCTTTTCGTCACAGGGGTCGCGCCCTGAAAATCGGGCTGAAACTTATGTCGCTCTTGGGCTGGCGATATCACAGTCATATGTTATTCTTGCGCACAGGCAGTCGGGGGCCTGCTTTGAATAAGGTAACAACAGGCGGGAAAACCGGTGCCGGGTAGGTGCCGGGGAGCCAAATACAAGAGAGATAAAGTAAAGGTCCGAAAATTTTCATCGCCGCGGCGAGTGTGGAGAGGGCCGTGCGCGCTAGCAGGAGCGTTTTCTGCGTTTCTGTGTTTCATAACCAGTGCAGGTATTCAACGGATACGTTGCATCCCTCTCCGAAACGATTAAACAAATAACATTCGACCTTTGTATAAGGAGCGTTCATGAAACGGTGCATAAGCAGCAGTCGGCGCATTAGTGTCGCAGTCCTCGTGACGGGCCTAATGGCTGTATCCGGCAGCGTCTTCGCCCAGACCGTCGACGATGTCTTGCAGGCTGAGGATCGTCGGCTAAACCTGGCTCAGCAGTCGCAGGAGCGAATCAACCAGATCGTTGAGGGAACCCGCTCGCTGGAAGACCAGTATCGGGCTATTAATAAAGAAATCGATGGCCTGAAGGTATACAACCGCCTGATGACCGCACAGGTTCAGGGCCAGGAGGCGGTCCTGGAGGATATCGCCCTCTCAATGGACCAGATCGACGTCATCAACCGGCAAATCTTCCCGCTGATGGAACGGATGATTGATGGCCTGGATCAGTCGGTCCGGCTGGACCTGCCTTTCCTGATGGAAGAGAGGCAAGACCGCGTCGATAACCTCCGCGACATCATGGAGCGCTCGGACGTCAGTGTCGCCGAGAAATTCCGTAAAGTCATGGAGGCCTATCAGATCGAGAATGACTACGGCTCCAATTCGGAGACTTATACGCAGTCACTGACGCTCGACGGCGAGACCCGCAGCTACAACATTCTGCGTATCGGCCGGATCGGCTTGTACTTCCAGTCGGATGACACGTCGATTACGGGGTACTGGGACAATGAACAACGCGCCTGGGTGCGTGACGATTCGGCACGCAGCGAAATCCGCAAAGGTATTCGTATTGCACGGCAGCAGATCGCTCCGGAGCTGATCGTGATTCCGCTGGCTGGACCGACGGAGGCCAATTAAATGAAACGCTTAACTCTCATTATCGCCGCCGGCCTGCTTGGCCTCGGATCCAGTGCGGTCTTTGCTCAGGGCGCGGACGAAGATGCCCGCAGCATGGCCGAACTGCTTCAACACATTCAGCAGGGACAGGCGCGCGACTCGCAGGAAGCGCGTCAGCGCGAGGCACGTTTTACCCAGCAGCGGAACCAGCAGCAAAACCTGTTGAATCAGGCACGTGCCGAACGCACGCGCCAGGAGAATCAAAGTGCGCGCCTCGAGCAGCAGTTTGAAGAAAACCAACAGAGAATCATCAATGCGCGACAGGCTCTCGATGAGCGCCTCGGCGCCCTCAAAGAGTTGTTTGGTGTTCTGCAGACGGTATCCGGCGATACGCAGGGTCGTTTTGCGGCATCGCTGACCAACCTGCAATTCGGCGACCGCGAGCAGTTCCTGGTCGCACTCGGCAGCAAAATGGCCAGTGCCACCGAACTCGCCCAGATCGAGGATATCGAGCGTCTCTGGTTCGAGTTGCAGCGCGAAATCGTCGAGACCGGCAAGATTGTTCGTTTCAGCAACCCAATCGTAACGGCGGGAGGCGCGGAAACGACTGCCGACATCGTTCGGGTCGGCGCTTTCAATCTGGTATTCGAGGACGGTTATCTGGAATACAAGGACGATGGTTCGGTCGTAGAACTGCCACGCCAGCCGGACGGGCGCTACCTGGGTTCGGCCATCGACATGTTTGAGGCACAGGCGGGTGAAAGGCTCGAATTCGGTCTTGACGGCACGCGCGGTGGAATTCTCGCCCTGCTTGTCGACACGCCTACGCTGGGCGAAAAAGTCGATCAGGGCGGTGTGGTCGGGTATTCGATAATTACGCTCGGCATAATTGGCCTGCTGATCGCCATCTGGCGCTGGCTGAGCCTGTCGGCTGCCAGCCGCAAGGTCTCCGCACAGCTCAAGTCAGACTCGGCAAGCACGGACAACCCGCTCGGTCGTGTGCTCGCAGCCTACGAAAGTAATCGTAACGCGGATACCGAGACGATCGAGCTCAAGCTATCCGAGGCCGGCCTCAAGGAGATGCCAGGGCTGACGAAGGGCTTGCTGTTCATCAAGGTCATCTCGGTCGTCGCACCGTTGATGGGTCTGCTCGGTACGGTTACCGGTATGATCCAGACCTTCCAGGTCATCACGCTCTACGGTGCTGGTGATCCGAAGATGATGGCCGGCGGTATTTCGCAAGCGCTGGTGACGACGGTACTGGGTCTCGTAGTAGCAATTCCGATGGTGCTGCTGCATACGATCGTCAGTGGCCAGAGCCGCAAGGTGATCAACGTGATCCAGTCTCAGAGTGCCGGCATCATTGCCGAGCATTCCGAGCGGTCCCGCTAAGCGACCAAAGGGAGAAGCCATGATCTGGCTGAGTGACGCCTTTGAGGCCATCCGGGACTTCATGAACCTGGGTGGCCCGGTCCTGCGACTGATCGCGCTGACAATCTTCATCATGTGGGTCCTGATCGTGGAGCGGATCATGTTTTTCCGCACCGGCATGAAGGAAATGGCGACGGATATCCGCGACTCGTGGGAATCCCGGCCCGAGCGGCGCTCGTGGAATGCGGAGCAGATTCGCGAAATGATGATTTCAGAGTTCAGCATGGCCGCGAACAAGGGCATATCGATGATCAAGACGCTCGTCGCCCTGTGCCCATTGTTCGGCCTGCTCGGCACGGTCACGGGGATGATCAAGGTGTTTGAGGTCATGGCGGTCTCCGGCTCCGGAAACGTCCGCGCCATGGCCGCGGGCGTATCGCAGGCGACGGTTCCGACGATGGCGGGAATGGTAGGGGCACTCTCGGGCGTGCTTCTTGTCACAATATTAAGCCGCCGTGCGACACAAGAAGTGGCGTTCCTCGAGGATTCGCTGACCATGGATCACTAAGGACAAGACATGCGCGACCATCATTTGCTTGAAGCCCAGGAAGAGGAAGAAAATGAGATCAACCTGACGCCGATGCTCGACGTCGTGTTCATCATGCTCATCTTCTTCATCGTGACGGCATCCTTCATCAAGGAAGCCGGCCTGGACGTAAATCGTCCGGATGCGCCGGTCACCGAGACCAAGCCTGAAGATGCCAATATCCTCGTTGCAATCGATGAAAATAATGACATCTGGATCGACCGGCGATTGATCGACCCGCGTGCTGTCCGCGCCAACATCGAGCGTCTGCATGCTGAGAATCCAAAAGGGTCGGTCGTCATCCAGGCGCATCCACGCTCCAGTAACAAAATGCTGGTGACCGTCATGGATGCGTCGCGACAGGCGGGTGTGTACAGCATCTCGCTGGCGGATAGCCAGCGTTGAGGAACTGATCAATGCGAAAGAAACGCCAACTGATCGCAGAAGAAGAAGAGAATGAGATCAACCTGACGCCGATGCTCGACGTCGTGTTCATCATGCTCATTTTCTTTATCGTAACTGCATCTTTCATCAAGGAAGCCGGTATTCAGGTCGAAAGGCCTGACGCGCCGACGGCGGAAAGGCAGGAGGATGCTGCCATCCTGATCGCCATCAGCCCGAACGACGAAATCTGGATCGATCGGCGTGAGACCGATCCGCGTGCGGTGCGCGGTGTTATCGAGAGACTGCATGCGGAGAACCCGAAGGGTTCCATCGTGATCCAGGCCGACGAAGAATCGACCAACGAAATGCTCGTCATTGTGATGGAAGCTGCTAAGCAGGCGGGAGTTACCAACGTCGCTATCGCTACCGATATCGACTAGTTGTGTTGAGTGGCCTCTGGCCGCTGAGGAGATTTGAAACATGATAGGCCGTTACGCGTTTTCCGTAGCTATCGGTGTCGTCGTCACACTGAGCCTGTTGTTCGTGATGCAACTGCTGATCGCGACCGGTAAGGCAGCCTTGACCAAACCAAGGGATCGAGCGCAGCTCGAGTTCGTTCGCGTCAGGCGCAATGAGTCGCTGAACGTCGAGGACTTCACGCCCGAGAAGCCACCCAAACCGCCTGAGACGCCGCCTGAGACGCCGCCGCAGGACATGGACAACATCGACCCGAACGCGCCCTCGATCAATGTCGCACCGCCGGAGGTGACCGCAAACACGGACATCGGCGGCCCGGGTGGCATGAATATCGCCGAAGGCGACTACCTGCCGATCGTGCGAGTGGCGCCAGTGTATCCGGCGCGGGCATTGTCTCGTGGCCTCGAGGGCTATGTGGACATGGGCTTCACGGTGACAACAACCGGAACCGTTCGTGATCCGGTGGTCCTGTTCTCGACGAGCAGTCTGTTTGAACGAGCGGCTATTCGAGCAGTGCTCAAATTCAAGTACAAACCACGTGTGGTCGATGGAGTGCCCGTAGAGGTACCGGGCGTCAAAACACGAATTACGTTCCAGATCGAAGACTAGTATTCCTGGCGGGATCTAACGATCGAAGAGGAAACAATGTTTATGAACAGCATCAGTCGTTTGACCAAAGCATTTTGCCTTACGGTGATGTGGGGGCTGCTGGCATCATCGTTCGCCGTTGCTCAGGATGACGAGAGTGCGGCCGAGCGAGAGTCGAGAAGCCAGAAGACCAAGCAGGCGCAGGCTGTCAGTAAGGAAGTCTATGACCGCATCTTGAAAGCTCAGGAAATGGTCGACGCCAAAGACTATTCCGGCGCCTTGAGGCTGCTCAACAGCCTCTACAACCCGGACAAGCTGACTGAATACGAGCAGTCGAATGTCCTCAATTACATTGGCTTCGTTTACTACAACATGGACGACGCGGCCAACGCCATTCGGACCTACGAAAGGATGCTTGCGATACCGAGCCTCGAAGAGCAGCTGGCCAAGCAGACGACCTATACGCTCGCTCAGCTATATACGATGGAAGAGCAATACAACAAGGCTCTTGCAACGCTCGACAAATGGTTCCTCCTTGAGGCGAACCCGGCGCCGGAACCGTTCATCCTGAAAGCGCAAAACCTCTATCAGGTCAACCGCTATTCCGCGATGATCGAGCCGATCGAGAACGCGATGCGCGTGGCTCGGGAGCGGGGTAAGGAAGTCAGGGAAGACTGGTACGTTCTGCTGAACTTCGCTTATTTCCAGCAAGAGAATTACCGGATGGTGCGTGACATCCAGAAGATACTGCTCGTTACCTGGCCCAAGAAGCGTTACTGGTTCTCCCTGGCCGGCGCCTATACCGAGCTTGGCGAGGACGAGAACCTGATCAATGCCTATGCTGCCGCCTACGACCAGGCAATGCTGGAGAAGGAAGGTGAGCTCGTGACGATGGCGCAGCTCTACTTGCAGCGTGAAGTTCCCTACAAGGCAGCCGTGCTGCTCGAGAAGGAAATGGCTTCCGGTCGCGTGGCGAAAAGCGCCAAAAACTACCGCCTGCTGTCGCAAGCCTGGCAGTTGTCCATGGAGGACGAGAAGGCGATTCCGGCCCTGACCGAAGCTGCGAGGTTGAGCACCGATGGGGAACTCGATGTCCGCTTGGGCAATGCCTATCTGAATATCGGTCAGTACGCTGAGTGCGTAAAAGCTGTCGAGAACGGCATTCGCAAGGGCGGCCTCAAAAGCCCGAACAATGCACAGGTTTCACTCGGGATGTGTTTGTATAACCAGCAGAAGTACAACACCGCAATTCGCGCATTCCAGCAGGCTGCCAAAACGCCCAAATCTCGTAGACTGGCGAATCAGTGGATCAGGGTCATCAACGCTGAAGTCGAACGTCTGGAGCAGATCCGACTCGCAGAAGAAGCGGCGCGCAAAAAGCGTCGGCAGATCGAAGAGCGGCGTGAAAAGGCCGGTCGGGCCTGATTAAGAGAGCCAGATCTGAGCTAGTGTGATGGGGCGTTGACGGGCAACCGTCAGCGCCCCTAAAATTTCGCGCCTTTAGGCAGCACGATATAGGGTAATGCCAAAAGTCACTTACATTACTCCCGATGGGACACACCACGATGTGGTAGTAGAAAATGGATATTCGGTCATGGAAGGTGCCATCAATAACGATATTGAGGGCATCGTTGCCGAGTGCGGTGGAGCTTGCGCCTGTGCGACCTGTCACAGTTACGTTGACGACGCGTGGCTTGACAAGATACCGCCTATGGACGATATGGAAGACAGCATGCTCGATGCAGCCTTCGAGCGGAAGCACAACAGCCGATTAACCTGTCAAATAGAAATGAATGATGATTTGGACGGTCTCATCATTCACGTTGCGGATAACGAGTACTGATTTGAGAGAGATGTAATGCCCATTCAGGCTGGCGAAACAATGCCGGAAGGCTCCTTCGGTGTTATGACGGGAGAGGGTCCCGGTTCAATTTCCACGGGCGAATTGTTTTCCGGCAAGAAAGTTTTACTGATCTCGGTTCCGGGTGCTTTTACGCCAACCTGCTCGACGAAGCACCTGCCGGGATTCGTAGCGCATGCTGCAGAGATCAAATCGAAAGGCATCGACACCATAGCCTGTATGGCCGTCAACGACGTCTTTGTCATGGATGCCTGGGGCAAGGAACGTGGCGTTGGAGACAGCCTCCTGATGCTCGCTGATGGCAACGGAGATTACACCAGGGCACTCGACCTGGAATTGGACGCGACCGGTTTCGGTATGGGAATGCGCGGCCAGCGCTTCGCGATCGTCGTCGACGACGGGATTGCGACGCATGTGGCCGTCGAGGGCCCCGGCCAATTCGAGGTCTCGAAGGTCGAAGCCATTATGCAGGCAATCTAGCCGAGCGCCTCAGTCAGTTCAGGAACGATCTGGAACAAGTCACCAACCATACCGATGTCGGCGACTTCGAATATTGGCGCTTCTTCATCCTTGTTGATCGCCACAATCGTGCCTGCATCCTTTATCCCGGTCAGGTGCTGAATCGCGCCTGAGATGCCGATGGCGATGTAGAGGTCGGGGGCGATGATTTTGCCCGTCTGGCCAACCTGCGTATCGTTCGGCACATATTCGGCGTCCACTGCGGCTCGTGACGCACCTACACCAGCACCCAACTTGTCGGCCAGCGCATAGATCAGGTCAAAGTTTTCCGCGCTGCCCAGCGCTCGACCTCCTGCCACAACCCTGCTCGCAGTTTGCAAATCCGGACGATCCGAAGATTCGGCCTCCTGGCCGACGAACCGCGTGTGCGTGGGAAGTTCCACATCCACACTCACGCTTTCCACCGGAGCGCTGTTGCCGCCGGCGACCGCTTTGTAAGAGGCAGTGCGCACCGTAGCAACCACGATCGAATCTTCGGGGGCCTGCAGCGATACGATGACGTTGCCGGCATAGATGGGCCGCTTGAAAGAGTGAGATCCGTGGGTACTCATGATGTCACTGATCTGGTTGACCCCCAGCAACGCCGCAACCGTCGGCATCAGGTCCTTGCCGAAAGTGTTGGAAGGACCGAAAACGTGGCTGTAGTCGCCTGCGAGCGACACAATCTGCGGGGCAAGTACGACTGCAAGCGGATGCTCGTTGGCCGCGTTCTCAACTGTCAGCACGCGGCTCACGGAGGAGAGCTGAGCGGCTTCAGCGGCGACGGCCGACGCATCTGCGGCCAGCACGACGACGTCGATATCAGCGCCCTCAATTCCCGCCGCACAGGCGATCGTCTTCGCCGTGCTGGGATTAAGAATGGAGCCATCGTGCTCGGCAATTACGAGAATCTTGGCCATTACACCAGTCCTTTGTCTTTGAGTGCGGCAAGTAGTGCAGAGACGTCCTCGACCATGACACCACGCTCGCGCGCCACAGGTGGCTCGTAGGCGGTGTGCACGATTTCAGGACTATCGCCGGCGCCAAGGTCGGCCATGGCGATCTCCTCCAATGGTTTCTTCTTGGCTTTCATGATGTCAGGAAGCTTGACGTAGCGTGGCTCATTGAGCCTGAGGTCAGCCGTAATGACGGCAGGGAGGTCGACCTCGATGGTTTCCATGCCGACGTCCACTTCGCGCAAAACCGTTGCGGTGTCGCCCTTGATCTCGATCCTGGATGCGAACGTCGCCTGTGGCCGTCCCCAGAGCGCCGCGAGCATTTGTCCCGTCTGCGCGTTATCGTCATCGATCGCCTGCTTGCCGAGGATCACTAACCCGGGCTGCTCTCGATTAACGATCTCGAGCAACAGGCGGGCACAAGTCAGCACATCTGGTGCTTCGTCACAGGTCACGAGAAGCGCGCGATCGGCGCCCATCGCGAGCCCGGTTCGCAACTGCTGCTGCGCCTCGGAACTACCGATCGAAACAACGACGACTTCATTCGCTCCGCCGGCTTCTTTGATGCGCAGCGCTTCTTCGAGCGCGATCTCATCGAACGGATTGATGCTCATCTTCACACCATCTGTCTCGACGCCGGAGCCGTCGCTCTTGACGCGCACACGCACGTTGTAATCCACGACCCGCTTCAGGCCGACCAGAATTTTGTCCACGAATGAGTCTCCCGGTTCCAAAGAACACGAAAAACGGGCAGGGCCCGTCGCCCGATATTGTCTCCAAGCCCCTTAGCGTGTACAAGGCCAAATATACGTATTGACCCGCTACTTACCGTGAATGACAGGAAATTCCTGATCGACTGCGACGAGCTGCTCGAGCAGCTGGGTGAGGATCGTATTTGCATCGTCGACTGTCGTTTCGACCTCAAAAACCCGTCCGCCGGGTTCGCAAAGTATCTCGAGAACCACCTGCCAGGAGCGGTTTTTGCGGATCTGGACAAGGATCTCGCGAGCCCCGTCTCCAGAGGGAGCGGCCGCCATCCACTCCCGGACATCGAGGCGTTTTGTGCATCGATGGGTCGTCTGGGAATCGGACCGGACACCCTGGTCGTCTGCTACGACGAATCCAGTGGTGGTCTCGCGGCAAGGCTCTGGTGGCTCTTACGCTGGCTCGGGCACGAGAACGTATGCGTCCTCAATGGCGGAATGGCGGGCTGGCAGGCCGAGGGCTTGCCGCTCGAGTCTGGCGCGGTCAAGAGGACACACAGGGAGTTTCATGGGGCGCCTCAGGCCGATCGCGTGCTCGAGACAGCAGAGATCGTTGCGACGGGAGCGGCCAGGCTTGCCCTGGTCGATGCGCGCGACAGGGAGCGTTATGCAGGACGCACCGAGCCTATCGACCCGGTTGCCGGCCATATCCCGGGGGCTCGTAATCTGCCGTTTACCGAGGGCCTGAACGAGGACGGGACATGGAAGAGCGCAGATGAGCTGCACCAGGTCCTTGAGGAGGCCCTCGGCAGCGCCTGTGGGGCCCCCTGGAGCGTCATGTGCGGATCTGGCGTTACAGCGTGTCACCTGGCTATTTCGGCGCTCCTGGCCGGATTACCGGAACCACGGTTGTATGTGGGTTCGTGGAGCGAATGGATCACCGACCCGGACCGTCCGATAGCCACCGGGCCCGGGATCGGTGCCTGACGGGTTCGTTTTCATGCGGAAGGGGCGTGAACTTAATGCACAATCTCCGGGTCAGACTTATTGGATAGTGGCCTCATTGAGAATTGGTCTAAATACCTCGAGAGCGATGCTCGTTTCATTAGAAACCTATAAAAAACATTGCGTTATAGTATTATTCTCATGTGTTTTAGCAGCTTGTGCAACATCAGAAGAAACGTATGAGAGCGCCGGCGACCCGGTAAGGGTCCGGGGCAACGATTGCATCTTTGAATCGACTATCCGAGACTATCAGGTCCTGGACGACAGGAATCTGATCGTGACGGCAGCTGGACGTCGCAGTTACCACGTCGAGCTATCGAGAAGGGCCTACGGGCTCCGCAGCAGCTGGGCGATCGGGTTCGTTTCGCCGACCGGCAGTATCTGCTCTACCTCGAGCATACAGGTCGACGATGGGTTTGGTCGCCAGGAAAAGATCAGGCTGTCGTCGGTCAGGGCGCTTAGCCCGGAAGAGCTGGACGCGATGCTGGTGCAATACGGCAAGAAGGCCACAGAAGTCGAACAAGCCACGGAGCCGGAAGAAATGGAAGGCGCCGAGGTAGAAGAGCTGGACTGAATCGAAGACCGGTTCCCGGAAACACGATTCGGTCACGCAATCCGCAATCTCCGTGCGGACCCGCCCGGCCAACCGCAAGGTTGGCCGGGTTTTATATTGCCTTTATGATGCGCGGATGAACGACTCCCTGAAGACGAGTGCAGCACTGCACGACGTCAAGTACGAGATACGCGGACAACTTGCTGGTCAGGCCAACGAACTCGAGAGGCGCGGATACGAAGTAATATCACTGAACATCGGCAACCCTGGCCTGTTCGGATTTCGCACACCGGAGACGATGCGCCTGGCGATGATCGAGAACCTCAGCCAGGCGGAACCGTATTGTCACCAGAAAGGGATTTTTCCCGCACGGGAAGCAGTGGTCATGCAGCAGCAAGACCGCGGTATCCATGGCGTCAGCGCCGAGGAAGTGTTCATCGGTAACGGCGTCAGTGAACTGATCGATCTGTCGCTTCGGGCGCTGCTTAATCCGGGAGACGAAGTCCTCGTGCCCAGTCCCGACTACCCGCTGTGGTCGGCTGCAGTGTCGCTGAACGGCGGCGTTCCGCGGTACTACGACTGCAACCCGGATAATGGCTTCCAGCCGGACGTGAAGCAGATCAAAGCTTTGCTGGGAAAGAAAACCCGGGCGATCGTGGTAATCAATCCAAACAACCCGAGCGGTGCCGTCTATGACCGAGCAACGCTCGAGGCCATCGTCAACCTGGCACAAACATGCAACGTGGTCGTGCTGGCCGATGAAATTTACGACCAGATGGTTTACGACGATGCCGAGTTCATCCCGATGGCCACGTTGATGGACGAAGGCGTCTGCCTTACGTATTCCGGCTTGTCCAAGGTGTACCGCGCCTGCGGGTACCGCGTCGGCTGGTGCGTCTTCAGTGGCAACCTGGATGCTGCAAGCGAGTACATTCACGGCATGGAGCTGTTGGCCGCGCTTCGGTTGTGCGCCAATGTACCGGGACAGTGGGCGGTGCAAACGGCCCTTGGGGGCTTCCAGAGCATCAAGGATCTCGTCCAACCCGGCGGCCGTCTTTACCAGCAGCGGCAGGCGGTAATCGATCGTGTTGCAGAAAGCCCTTATCTCAGCATGCACGCGCCGATGGGGGCGATGTACGCGTTCATCAAACTGGATGATCAGTTTGATGGGCAGCTCGACGATCGTGCCTTTGCGCAGGCGTTGCTCGAAGACAAGCACGTTCTCGTGGCGCCCGGGAGCAGTTTCAACACGTCGTACACCGATCACTTCCGCATAACCACGCTGCCTGATGTCGACACGATCAATGTCGTTTTCGACAGGATAGACGCTCTTCTTGGTCAATTTGCCTGAACCATGCTGGATTGGCTGACCGAGGCGCTCGAGAACTCCTCAGAGGTCATAACGGCCAATCGTCGCCTGGCTCGCTTCCTCGGCGAGCGTTATGCAGAGCAGCAAATCGCATCGGGCCGTCGAGCCTGGCGCAGTCCGCCGATTCTGTCTTTTCGGGACTGGCTGACCCGTTGCACCGATGTATCCGAACCATCACGACCTTTGCCAACACGTTTGTCGTCCCACCAGTGCCGGGTCCTCTGGGAGAAGTGCCTGGCCAGAAACCTGTCTGCGCCCTTGCTCGATAGCGGCGCACTGGTAAGGCAGGCACAAGACTCCTGGTCGCGACTCCGTAGTTTCCGGGTTCCTCTCACAGCTGTGCAGAATTCGGTACGTAGCCTCGATCAACGCGTGTTTGCAAACGCATCGAAGGATTTTGCGGCGACCCTGGAACGCGAGAACTGGGCAGACGATGCCGGGCTTGCGGAACTTGTTGCGCAACTGGTTGAGGCCGGTAGTGCAAACATCGGGCCGCGCATCGTATTTGCCGGCTTTGATCGATTTACGCCTGCCGAGGAACACCTGCGTGCGGCACTCAGGACACGCGGTGTCAACACAGTCGACATTGAAGTCACACTGCCGCGCGGCCGGCCCACGCTGGCCGGATTCGAGAACGCGGAAGCTGAAATGCGCGCCGCAGGTGCGTGGGCAAGGGACATCCTCCTTGATAATCCCGAAAAACGGGTCGGCATCATCGCCGTCCATCTGGAGCAGGACGCGGTTCGCCTGGCGCGACTGGTTCGCGAAGGCGTGGCGCCAGGATGGCAGACAGGCGGAGCAGATTACAAAGCTGCTGTGAACGTGTCCTATGGCCGCCGCCTCAGCAACTATCCGGCGATTGCGGTCGCCTTACTCGCATTGCATTGGCTGCATCGTGACATCAACTCGACCGAGCTAAGCCTGTTACTTCGCACGCCAGCGATTGGGAGAGGGCAAGAGGGCAGCCGCGCAATCACAGAACTCGAGCTCAGAGATCTTCCTTCGATGACCTGGGCCCCTCAAACTGCGATTCGCGCACTCGGGCGTAAGTCAGAACAACGCGAAGAGTGGCTGGAATTTATCCAAACGGTGATAGAACTCCGGGCGGACACCGGCGGTCAAGTTTCCCCTGCCGAATGGGCCGCCAGGTTCGATGATTTCCTGGCTCAATTGAACTGGCCGGGAGATGCGCCACTTTCGAGCGACGACTTCCAGCTCATCAATCGATGGCGTGAACTTCTCAATGAGCTGGCGCGCCTCGAACTCGTGCTCCCACGCATGAGTTACCGCAGCGCCCTGTTCAGGCTTCAGGTAATGGCAGGGGAGACCATTTTTCAGCCGGAATCGAGGAGCGGCGGCGTACAACTACTCGGCGCGCTCGAAGCAGCCGGTATGGAATTCGATAGCCTGTGGATCAGCGGCCTGAGCGCAACAAACTGGCCACCTCAGGGCAACCCGTCCGTGCTGCTCTCACGCCAGTTACAGCGGGAATTCGAAATGCCGGACTTCGAACCCGACGACACGCTGGCATACGCGCGGCGCGTGCTGAGGCGGCTTATGGCGAGCGCCAACGACGTATTCTGCAGTTACCCACTGTCGGAGGGAGATGCCGAACAAAGCCCGACAGGGCTGCTACGCGACCTGGTTGAGGCTGCCTCGGAGACTCCTGCGGACCCGGGCTGGTATGCGTGCCGGGTTGCCGAGTCGGGTGGAACCACGGATGTTCCCGATGATCCGGTTCCATCCGTCACCCGGTCCGAGTCAGTGACCGGAGGAACGGCAACAGTCCAACGGCAGTTGTCGGAACCCTTTTCGGCATTCGCCTACGGACGGCTCGGAATCAGGCCGCTGCCGCGCATGATGTACGGCATCCCGGCCAGCCAACGTGGACGATTGATCCATGCCGCGCTTGCCGACCTGTACGGTGATGTAACGTCACGTGACGACCTGCAACGCATCGATACGCAAGATCTCGAAGCCCGACGACAAAAGGCCGCCCGGAAAGCGAGCGCCTGGCTCGAATCCCGGGCCGACACGGTCCTCCGCCAATTGCTGCAGTTGGAGAAGCAACGCATTGTCGATCTGTTGGGCGCCGTCATAGAGCTGGATCTGGCGCGTGCGCCGTTCGAAATCGTCGGCCTCGAAATACCCGTTTCGCTGGTCTATGACGAAATCGAGATGGCGCTGCGTGTCGACCGTATTGATCGTGACGGCGACGGTGGTCTTTTGATACTCGATTACAAAACGGGACGCCGGCGGCGCTTTCTGAACGCCGATAAGAAGCCTGATGATATGCAACTCGTTGCATACGCACGTGCAATAGAGGAAGCGATATCGGGACTTGCCTTCGTCAACGTTGACTCGCGACATGTGGATATGAGCGGGGCCGGTCGCGACATGACACCCGACCTCGACTGGGATGTATTACTGGAAGAATGGCGCGCGGAAGTCGATCGGGCACTTTGCAATCTGCAAAAAGGTGACGTGCGACTGAATGGCGTGATTCCGGCGAAGGACAGCCGGGAATTCGGATTGCTCAGTCGCATCCGGGAGTTGCGGCATGAGTGATGAGTCGCGCCTCTTGCTCGATGACGATGCAGCCCGGGCAGCTGCGCTCGATATTTCCCGGTCCTTTATCGTTCAGGCTCCAGCCGGCTCCGGCAAGACCGAACTATTGATCCAGCGCTACCTGAAACTGCTGGCCAACGTCTCGGCTCCTGAAGAGGTACTCGCGATCACCTTTACGCGGAAAGCGGCGGCCGAGATGCAGGTTCGCGTACTGCGTGCTCTGCAGGACGCCGCCGACGGGATCGAGCCGCTCGCATCGCATGAAAAAATTACCGCGGAAGCGGCGCGTGCGGTACTGGCAGCGGACAGGAATTTTCGCTGGAACCTGCTCGAAAACTCGAAGCGCATGCGGATCCAGACGCTGGATTCACTCAATGCGACCATCGCACGCAAACAACCTGTTACCGCTACAGGCGGTGCAGCCGATACCACGATAGTGGCCGACGCTGAAATGCGCGCCTTGTATCGCGAGGCCGCCGCGCTCACGCTGGATCAGCTGGCAGAAAGCGGGACATTTGAAAACGCAGCGCGGGAGGTACTTCTTCACGTGGACGTCAATGCCGGGCTGTACGTTGCCTACTTGTCACGGATGCTTCAGACACGCGACCAATGGCTGCCATTCGTCGGCAGCGGTCTTCTGGACGATGGCGAATCGATCAGCCTGAGAGGATATTTCGAAGAAGGTCTGCAGCATGCGGTTACGCGGCAACTCGCATTGCTGCACAAGAACATTGCTGCAGAGCCTGCGGAGGAGTTGCTGAAATTAGGACGCTATGCCGCACGCAATCTGATTGCAGCGGGTGCAGATAATTCTTCGATTGCTGTCCTGGCCGAACAGGAGACGCTGCCCGACGGCGCGCCATCAGCTCTGGATGCCTGGCTTGGTGTCGCCGAACTGTTGTTAACCGGGCAGGGCAACTACCGCAAACGGCTCAATAAGAACCAGGGTTTCCCGGCCGGAGACGACGAACCGAAAATTGCGTTCCGCGAACTCGTCGAAGCGCTGTCGGAAAAGGCTGAGTTTGGCGAATTGCTGCATGGAGTCCGGTCGCTACCGCCTCTTGCCTACAGCGATGAGCAATGGCAGGTCTTGCTGGCGCTTTTTCACCTGTTACCGCTTGCGGTCACAGAATTGAAACGACTGTTTGCGGAACGGGGAATTGTCGATCACATCGAGGTCGCACTCAGCGCCAGTGTCGCACTGGGGACACCGGATGCTCCTGGTGACGTCGCGCTGCTTCTCGACTACCAGGTTCGGCATTTGCTCGTCGATGAAATGCAGGACACGTCGGCGGCACAGTATCGGATGATCGAGGCCTTGACGGGCGGCTGGGAGCCTGGCGATGGCCGGACGCTTTATTGCGTGGGGGATCCGATGCAATCGATCTATCGTTTCCGCAATGCCGAGGTGGGGCAATTTCTGCTCAGCCAGGAAGTGGGAATCGGGTCGATTCCCCTGGAGACATTGACTCTGCGTCGTAATTTCAGGTCCGGCGCCGGACTTGTCGGCTGGTTCAATGACGTTTTTCCGGGAGTCTTGCCACGTCAGGATGACCCCGAGCGGAGTGCTGTTTCCTACGAGGCCGCGGCGTCCGTCCCGGAACTTTCGGGCTTGGGAAGCTGCCACGTCTATCCTGTCTTCGGGTCCGACACCAGCGCTGAGGCCGACCTGGGTCTGAGTGTGATCCGTGACACGATGGCGCAATTCCCGAACGATGATATTGCCGTGCTCGTCAGGGGCCGATCGCATCTTCCCGAGCTGCTGAAGCGCCTGCGCAAAAACGGCATCGCCTACCGAGCGATCGAGATTGACCGTTTGACCGATCTCCCGGAAATCATTGACATCCTGGCCCTGACCCGAGCGATCGTGCACCTCGGCGACCGCCATGCCTGGCTCGCCTTGCTTCGATCCCCGTGGGTCGGCCTGACATGGTCCGATATCCATGCGATCGTGCTGAACGATACCGATTCGACGGTATGGGACTTGATCGGGGACCCGGCAATCCTGGAGCGTCTTTCGGAATTTGGCAGTTCTGCGGTAAAGAAGTTTACCGAGTCCATGCACGCGATCCTGACTTCTTACCGGTCCGAGACCCTGAGGGAACGCATCGAGCGTGCATGGATGATGCTGGGTGGACCCGTAATCCCCGACGATCCGGACGCCATTCAGAACGTCTACCAATATCTCGACGTTGTCGAAAACCTCGAGGTCGCTGGTGACCTGCCCGATGTCGCAGAACTCGAAGAGGCGCTGGACGCGGAGCATGTCTCGAGTTCCTCGTCGTCGCGATTGCACATCATGACCATGCATCGCGCCAAAGGGCTGCAATTTGACCACGTCATGCTGTATGGACTGGGGCGTGTTCCGCGGCGCCGGGAATCCGGCGTAATGAGCTGGTTCGACCTGCCGGACGAACACGGCCAGCCGCTCAAGGTGATATCCCCGGTGGGTCCGCGCGCCGATCTCGAGAAAGATCCCGTACACAGCTACATCGGCAAGATTGTCGCAGAAATGGACAACAACGAAGTCGGTCGCTTGCTGTATGTAGCCTGCACCCGGGCCCGCAAGTCCCTGCACCTCGTTGGCAATGCCCGGTTATTCAAATCGGGTATGCGGCCTGACAAGCCCAGTCTGCTACACCTGCTGTGGCCTGTCGTACGCGACGATTTTGAAAATGCCTTCGCCACCGACGACTCCAACCGAGTCGAGAGGGCGAATGACAGTTGGTTGACACCGAGGCTGCGCCGAATTGAGGCGGGCTGGTGCCAGCCNNTGCCAGCCAACACCGCCGGTGCTGCCGACGACAAGTCCAGACCCGCCGGGCGACGCTACGCCGGTGGATTTCTACTGGGTGGGCGCCGGCGCCCGAATCGCCGGAACACTCGTCCATCGGTGGCTGCAATATACAGCACAGGGAAATCTGGACCTTGCCGATCTCGACGAATCGGCGGTCAGGAAGGAGAGCGGGCGCTGGATCCGTGAAATGGGTATTGCGGAAGTCGATTCGGGTCCAATCATCGATCGAACAGTGGATTCCTTGACCAGCATGGCTGCCGATGAGAAAGGGCGATGGCTGCTTTCCGGTGACGGCCATGTGGAGCTGCCCTTAACGGGTCTCGTCGGAAGCCGCACCGAATCATTGGTGCTGGACAGGGTTCGTATCGACGATGCCGGCGTTCACTGGATTGTCGATTACAAAACCAGCTCACATGAAGGCGGCAAGCTGTCCAGTTTTCTCGATGCGGAGGTCGAGCGGTATCGGCCGCAGCTTGAAAAATACGCACAGCTCTATCGCAATTACGCGGACGTCGATATTCGATGTGCGCTCTATTTCCCGCTACTGCAGGAATTCATCGAAGTGGACGTGGGCCTGTCATAAGCGGCCTTGAAGACGTACTTCATACTGTCCACGTTCATTGGCCGTACCGAGAAAGCGCATTTGCTCACGCATATCTGCCGGCGTATCGTCCTTGGGCGCAACCAGGCCGATAAACTCGTAACTGCGATCCGGCGAAATCGAGAGGCTCCCGGCAAGCTCTAGCTTCGCATTGGTATCTTCGACGCTGGCGACGACCCCGGTTTCCTGGGTGAAAAATTCGGCGCGAAATCCTCCTATCGGAGCTCGATTCACGATAGGCGCACGCAAATTCGAGATCTCGACGATTCCGTCCGCCGCCACTGGCAATCCGTTTTCGAGGTTCAAGCGGTCAAACCGGAGATTCATCGTCCCGGTCAGACCCGGCATGCGCACGACCTGTTGCAGGGACTCGAGGGAAACCGACGCCGTCAGGTCCGACAGCGCGATGTGGCCACCTGCGCCGAGTGTCACATCGGCCTTCAGGAAACCTGAGGGCGCCTCCGCCTCGATGCCGTAGCCGATCTTCCCGGTGAAGAGCGCCAAAGGCCGCATCGTCCAGTCCAGGTTGCTCACGTACAGCCCGCTGGTCACCGCGGCGTCTGCGCGACCGTGCCAGACCGTGCCGTCAATTCCGGATATCGCGATGCCGGGGGGCGCAAACCAGTGATAAGCGACGCGGGCCGGGAAAAGCGCGACCAATCCAACGACAAGAGTGATCAACCCAATGACCACGTAGCGATAACGAGCGATCATCAAGGTGAGCGTTCCAGCGTTAGCGTCGCGTTGATTCGGCCGCGTACACCCTCGGTTCCGGGTGAAAAACTTCCGGAGGCGACCTGCATCGCATACTGACTCCCCAGGTCGTCCAACCACAGAACGAGATCATCGAAGGCCACGTTCTCGAACTCGACACGAATTCCGTCGCTCGTTGTCGGCTGACTACGCCGCAGTGAGCGATCGAGACCACGCGCACGCAGAGTCTGGTCAACGATGACGACCGGGGTCTGTTGAGCTGCCTGGGGACGGCTGGTGTCTTGCGCAGGAGCCTGCATACCCTGTAACGGCTGAATTTCTGCGAGAGCCCGTTCCCAGCTGTCCACGCTGGCACGCATCGTGTCGTGTTCGCGATCGAGCGGCGCCCACACAAATCCATACAGAATTGCCAGGACCACGGCGACCGCTCCGGCGACGACGAACATGCGCTCGCGCGCTTCGAGGGATGCCAGCCAGTCCTTCATGCTCCGGCCTCCCGGATCTGGATGCGACTGCTCACGCGGTCACCGACGTTGTCCGTCGACTGGATCGACGCGGTAAACCGGCCAGAGCCGCTGACGATCTCTTGAATGCTGTTGAGCGTTGCGACATCAGGTGCTGTGAGACGGACATCGATCACACCTGCACGATAACTGATGGCCTCGACCGTGGCAGAACTATTCTGCCGCATGGCAAGGCTCAGCTGTTGCAGCGAAGGAAGAAACACTTGCGCTGCCGCTGGACCGCCGAAACCGCGCCGCAGTGAGCTTACGGTCGCTATCGGATCCAGGATCTCGCGATTATCCTGCGGCCGAATGCTGCGATAAATCTCGGTGAACTGCGCCTTGAGCGCGGCTTCCTCCTGCGCCAGGCGGTAATAGTCGACCCCTTTGCCGGCAACTGCGACGACACCAAACGCGAGAAGCAGGATTGCGGCAAATCGCCAGGGCTTGAACATCGTTCCCATCTCGGCCCTGATGCCATAGCGCCCCTGCAGCAGGTTGATGCCGCGTCCACTCGCAGCGGTAACGGCCAGCCGGGGCAGTACTCCGTCCGGCAACAGGTTCAGATCGACAGAGGCAAGCTCGTGCCGCAACGCGATCCAATCGTGTTCGAAGCGCTTTTCAGCCTCCGGCTCGCAAAAGACCAGCAGGTGTCCCGACGCCTCCTCATCACCGTCGTCGGTCAGGGCGCCGGCAACGGCCAGCGCATCGGACGGCTTGACATTCTGCAGTACGAATTCGGTGTCGGCACCATCGTTGAAAAAGACCTGGTCCTCGGCGACGAGCAGGCTCAGGGTGCCGGGAATTCGGGCCAGGCCCTGGTTTTCCGCAACGATTCGCAACGGCTTTATGTCGGCCTGCTCGAGCCGAGCAAGCCACGATTGCATGTGCTCGCGGGCGACGACCGCTACCGGAATCCGGCCATTGTCTCGTCTCGCCCCCGCGGCAAAGTGCAGATTCTCCACGTCATCGGCGAGCTGCTCCTCGAGCGCAAATGGCAGTGTGGCCAGCAGGCGAGAGCCGCGCTTCACCGGAATATCGACCGTCGTCGTGAGCACACAGTTTGCCGGCACCAATACGATGACATCACGGCCAGCGGTGTGCCGTTGCGCTTCTTCCAGCCTCCCGGCACCTGGCGCCCCGATACGCGTGCCATTGCTGTCGACGGCAATCCACGTGGCCGCTGCTTCCGTGTCGGCATCGAGTCGAATTACGAGAAATTCCGCCATCGTCAGGTCGCTCCGAGGCTCCTCAGTATCGGGGTGACATCGCCCTGCGCACTGCGCTCCAGGACGCTGTAGAAAGTGACTCGAACGGTATCAACCCGGACGATCACCTTCAATCGAAAATAATCACTGGTCTCGGCCAGTTGGTTGAGCACCTCCGGTTTAACGAGCGCCGAGAACGTGTTCTGGATATCGGTGAATCCCGACTCCCCCCGTTGAGATAACAAACCCTCGACATCGGCAAGTGTCATGTCGGCATCGAGGGACTGCAAGACAGGACCACTCGCAGTATTGACATTGACCGATGTCCGGCCCGGTAATGCCGCTATGTGCGGCAGCAGAACGTCGAGGGTCGCCTTGTCCATGCCATCGAGCGCAGCGAGCTCGCTGGTGCTGGAGATGATCTGGTTCGGGGAGCGGTAGGGTGGCGCAAATCCCGTATAAATCGCATCCTCGGCGCCGTCCGGAAAACCGGCATTTTCGTCGGCATCGACCCAGTCCGCCGCAATTCCCGCAAACCGCGGATCGAGGCCAAGCGCGATCAGCAGGCGCTGGAACTGCTCCAGCGCTGACTGATCCACCTCTCCCTTGGCATCGACCAGGTTATTGATGTTAAAGCGACCCTGCAGGTCCTCGATCTCGCCGTAGATCTCGCCCTGGATGCTGTCGCCGGGTCCACCAAGGGGAAGAACCGGCAATTCGCTCGCCCAGATTTCGCCAAGATGGTCGGTACTGCTGTCCTCGGCATCCTGACGAAGAATGGTCAGCACCCAACTCTCGGCGCCGAGGGCCGCCTGTATGGCTTCTTCACGGTACATAGAGACGTACGTCCGCCGCAGGTCGAGCGAATTGTCCCACTCGAGGCTGAAGGTCAGCGTAGTGATCAACGCCATAATCAGCATGGCGGTAATCAGCGCGACGCCACGTTGACGAATCACAGCGCAACCTCCAGCAGGCGGGTGACTTCGCCCTGATCCGGAAGGCTCAGAATAATCTCGGCCGCCCTGGGCCGGCTGCGCAGCCCGCCACCGCCTGCCTGAGTCTGTGGTGGCCAGATTTCCGATGCTTCGCCGCTTGCTGCGTAGAAACGGAAGTAGATAGCGTCAACATCATCCAGCAGCTCGGTCACGACGGGATTGTTGGCATACGTTCGATCCAGCACGCTCCAGTGAAATCGGAGCAGAGTACCGTCTTCGATACGGTAGGCGACACGCTGAAAGGTGCCGCGGCGCAAACCCGCCGGATTGCTCCAGCCGCTGTGCGTCAACTCGATCGCAAAATCGCCACTGAGTGTGCTGTAGACGGCGGGAACATAACTGTCCCCGAGTTCGGATCGGACGGGGCGGGGCGCCGCTTGCAGAATGTCGGTGCTCAGGTAGCGCATAGCGCGCTGTATGGACTGCAGCCGGTCCATACGATCCGACAGGTAGTCGGCGTTCGCCAGCGTGGACCCCAGCGTCGCATAGGCGAGCATCGACAGCACGCCGAACACGGCCAGCGCGACCAGCACTTCGATCAGCGTAAACGCCGAAGAAAGTCGCCGACTCATTGGGTGACACCCGCGTTTTCCGAACCACGATTCCAGCTGCGGTTGCTCTGTCCGGGAATGACAGGCTCCCCGATAAATCCGGTCACCTTCCGAATGACCGTATTGCTATCCGTGCTCGTAATTTCGACATCGACCCGAAACAGGTTTTCGATGCCGGTTTCCGCGACCACTGCCCGCCAGCGCCAGGTCCTGTTGGCGTAGTCGATGTCACCGCTGGTCGTTGTAACCTCAGGCAATACATTGGCGAGGCGCATCTCGGTAATCTTGTTCTGCGCAATCCAGCTGGCGTATGTCCTTTCCTGCATCGAATTCGACGTATCAATCATTCGGGCCATCTTCGCGCCGACAGCTGTCAGTGACAACGCGATGATGGCAAGTGCCACCATGACCTCGACAAGCGTGAAAGCACGATTGCGACGAATGCCCATACTCAGAGCGCCTCCGGATCGGCAAACTTGATTTCACCAAGCACATCGCTTTCGATGCTGATCATCTGATCCAGGTCACGACGCAGCAGGTGCAACTCGAAAGGCGTCATATCGCCACTCGAAAATATAAGGATATGGGGTGCATAGGTCTCGATACTGGCGGCGGGGGAATCGTCTTCAGGATCGTCGAATGCCGCAGGCTGGTCGTCGAGAAGGATACGCTGCCCTTCGATCCAAAGATCGAATTCGGTGTCATCGGGCAACTCCCTCGGCCTGAGCGTGTCGTCACCGATGAGTTCACCCCAGCCATTGAGCAGCGGATCGTACTCGACGAATCGAAAGCCACCGTTCATGAATTCGATACCAAAGTCGCGGCCCTGCATGACGGCCTCGTCCTGCAGGACCTCCACGAGCGCGATCAGTCGACGGCCTTCTTCTCGCAATTCGCGATCATCACCGATAATACCGAGCGACAGAACCGCAATCGACAAGACGATGCCGATGATCGAGATCACAACCAGGATCTCGATCAAAGAGAATGCCTTGGCCAGGCGGTAGCGTTTCACCGATCCGCGCCGATGAGGCAGCGATACGGAATCAGTTCAGATCCCAGTTGCCAATATCGGCGTCCAGTCCTTCGCCGCCGGGACGCCCGTCGCGGCCCAGTGAATAGACGTCGAATTCACCCTGGTTACCGGGATTCAGGTACTGGTAAGGATTGCCCCAGGGGTCCTGCGGCAGTTTGGGCAGGTAACCGCCTTCTTTCCAGTTCCGGATGTTCGGATCGTTAGGCCTCGTCACCAGCGCATCGAGGCCTTGCTCATTGCTCGGATAGGTGAAATTGTCGAGGCGATAGAACTTGAGCGCATTCTCGATATTGGCGATTTCCGCCTTCGCCTTCGTGATCTGGGCGTCGTCGACCCGGCCGATGACGTTCGGCGCCACGATGGCGGCAAGAATGCCGATGATGATTACGACGACCATGATTTCGATCAGCGTGAATCCTCGCTGATGCAGGGAGGCGGTCCGTTTCCCAGAATTATGACTCACAGCAGTAGCTCCGCGGCGCTGTAGCGCCGAAATTGACTCGGTAATTAATTAAACGTCAGTATATCAAACATGGGGTTAGGCCAAGGCGACTCAAGTCGCCACCAACGATTCGGATTCGCTGCCTGGGTGGTGCCAATTGCTGTGCTGAGCTGCGCCGTAATTATCGCCATACTCGGCGATGCGGGCCGCGTCTGGCTCAGTTATGACCGCCCGCAGATTGCGGCAGGCGAGCTCTGGCGTCTGTTGAGCGGCCATTTCGTGCACCTCGGCGTTACGCACCTGATGTGGGATGCGGCAGGATTCCTGTTGATCTGGTACCTGGTAGGCCAGTCCTTTGGCCGCCTGGAGTGGATTTTCGTGATCCTGGTGAGTATTACCGCCTTGGATCTCGGCTTCTGGTTTCTCGAGCCGAACCTCAAATGGTACGTCGGGCTCTCCGGTCTCGTGCATGGCCTGGTCGGGGCAGGTGTTGTTGCAGGCATCAAGTCCGGACGTATCGATATGTGGATCCTTGGCGTCGCCCTGATCGGCAAACTCGTGTACGAGGCTTTGGTGGGTCCTCTTCCTGGCTCGGAAGAATCGAGTGGCGGCGCGGTCATCGTTACTTCACACATATACGGTGCTATCGGCGGCGCAGTCGCGGCAAGCGCGATCCTGATTAGAGTCCGCGCCAAGGCGTCTATATAATGCGCGGCCTCGGATTTCATCAGTGGAGGTGGATGTGTCGATAGCGATGATATTCCCCGGGCAGGGTTCGCAGTCACAGGGCATGCAGGCGGACCTGGCAGACCGGTATCCGTTCGTCACCGAGACCTACGCTGCAGCGAGTGAGATTCTCGGCTACGACCTTTGGCAACTCGTGCAGGCGGGACCTGCCGAGAAACTTGCCGAAACCGTGGTCACGCAGCCCGCGATGCTGACGGCAGGATATGTTGCCTGGCTCGCGTGGCACGAGGCCGGTGGTGCACGACCGGAGCAACTTGCCGGCCATAGTCTTGGTGAGTACACGGCGCTGGTGTGCTCGGGGGCGCTGAATTTCGCCGAGGCTGTCAGAGTCGTCAAGAAACGATCAGAATTGATGCAGGCGGCCGTGCCGGTCGGAAGCGGCGCCATGGCTGCCGTGATTGGCCTGGATGATGCAGCCGTGCTCGCAGTTTGCGAGGCCGCTTCCGGAAGCGGCGTTGTCGAAGCTGTGAACTTCAACTCGCCAGGCCAGGTCGTTATTGCCGGGCACAAAGCAGCGGTCGACGACGCGGTGGAGCGGGCGGAAGAGGCCGGCGCACGCCGGGCCATAATTTTACCTGTCAGTGTTCCCTCGCATTCATCGCTGATGACCGGGGCTGGAAAGGAACTGGCCGAGACCTTGGCAAACGTCGAGTTTGCAGCGCCTGAAATTGCCGTTATCAATGCAACTGACGCAACGCCGTACATTGATGCCGATGACATTCGACAGCGACTCGCAGTCCAGGTGCATCGCCCGGTCCGCTGGGTCGATACGATTGGTGCGATGCATGATGGCGGCGCTACGTCGTTCATAGAATGCGGTCCGGGCAAGGTGTTGGCGGGACTGGTGCGACGCATCAATCGCGGCACCCCCGTGGCAACGATCGATTCAGAAAACGGCCTCGACAAGGCCCTCGAGTTATAGGATTCGAACATGAGCAGTCTTTTCAGTAACAACGTGCTGGAGGGCGAGGTTGCGCTCGTAACCGGGGCGTCCCGCGGCATCGGTGCGGCGATCGCGCAAGCTCTGCAAACGGCCGGCGCCACGGTAGTAGGAACTGCGACGAGCGAATCGGGCGCTGCCGCCATCACCGCAGCGCTTGGCGACAGTGGTCGGGGCATCGTGCTCGACATCGCCGACGACGACTCGGTTGCGGCGGCTGTCAAGGACATCCAGGGTACTGAAGGCAGCCCGACGATTGTCGTCAACAATGCCGGTATCACGAGGGACAACTTGTTGATGCGGATGAAGCCGGAAGAGTGGGATGACGTGCTGTCAACCAACCTCAGCGGCGTTTACCGGGTCAGCAAGGCCTGCCTGCGCGGAATGATGAAAGCCAAGAAGGGCCGTATCATCAATATCGCGTCGGTGATCGGCGTCATGGGCAATGCCGGGCAAGCAAACTACGCGGCCGCCAAGGCCGGGATCATCGGTTTTTCGAAGTCGCTCGCCAGGGAAATCGGCTCGCGCAACATCACGGTCAATGTCGTCGCCCCGGGGTTCATCGATACCGATATGACCCGGGTTCTGCCGGAGGACCAGAGAGACGCCATGCTGGCCCAGGTGCCCCTTGGCCGTCTCGGTGACGGGGACGATATCGCCGGCGCCGTGGTTTTCCTTGCCTCGCCGGCAGGAAGCTACATCACGGGCGAGACGCTGCATGTCAACGGCGGCATGCTGATGGACTAACAAACTCGTTTTGTGTGTAGATTGCCATGGGCGATTCACATACAATACCGTGCCACGGTCGTGCAGTGCCTTGAAATATCAATGACTTACATGGTTTTTTCGGGCTTTTGACGGCGCCCTGGAGCGCCTCCACCGCCACCGTTGAGCCAGTTTTTTTGATGAGTCTTCTCAGGAGAAGGGACCAAAATGAGCAGTATTGAGGAACAAGTTAAGAGCATTGTTGCAGAGCAACTCGGCGTCAAAGAGGACGAGGTGACGAACGATGCTTCCTTTGTCGATGATCTCGGCGCCGATTCACTGGACACGGTTGAACTGGTGATGGCTCTTGAAGAGGAATTCGAAACTGAAATTCCCGACGAAGAGGCCGAAAAGATCACGACTGTCCAGCAGGCGATTGACTTCGTCACCGCTCGCTCGGGCGACTGACAGATCCGGGGACGCGGCGCCCTTCGCCGCGTCCTTTCTCCAACCCGGCAGTCCTGCCAACTCAAATCGGAAAAACCTTGAAAGAACGGCGCGTCGTTATTACCGGCATGGGAATCATCTCGCCGGTAGGCAACCGGCTGGATGAGGCCTGGACCAACGTATGCGAGGGCAACTCGGGAATCCAGCTCGTCGAGGATTTCGATACCTCATCGTTCGCTACGCGAATTGCGGGCATCATCAAGGACTTTGACGCCAGCGACTACATCGCCCCGAAGGACATTCGCAAGACTGATCCATTCATTCACTACGGAATCGCTGCAAGCGTCGAGGCAATCAAGCATTCTGGTCTCGAGATAAGCGAAGAGAACGGCCACACAATCGGACTCGCGATGGGGTCGGGGATCGGCGGCATCAAGTTTATCGAGGAAAATCACAACAAGTTCCTCGGCGGCGGGCCGCGCAAGGTTTCTCCGTTTTTCATACCGGGCAGCATCATCAACATGACGTCCGGCTATGTCAGCATCATGCAGAACATCACGGGGCCGAACGTGTCGATCGTCACCGCCTGTGCGACGTCGGCACATTGCATCGGGTTTGCGGGCCGCATGATTGTGCATGGCGACGCCGAGGTGATGCTGGCTGGCGGTTCGGAATACGCAACCACCCCCGTTGCGATGGGCGGATTCTGTTCCGCCAAAGCCATGTCGACCCGAAACGACGATCCGACTCGTGCGAGCCGGCCCTTCGACATTGATCGCGATGGCTTTGTCCTGAGTAACGGCGCAGGCTGCGTCGTGCTCGAGGAATTGGAGCACGCGAAGGCAAGGGGTGCGACGATCTACGCAGAATTGCTGGGATTCGGCATGAGCGGGGACGCATACCACATCACTACACCACCACCCGATGGTGAAGGCGCGCGCAAGGCGATGGTGGCCGCCCTGAACGATGCGGGCGTCGACCCGTCCGATATCGATTACCTCAACACCCACGGCACGTCGACGCCCGTCGGGGACATTGGCGAATCCGTGGGCATTCGACGTGCTTTTGGCGATGCCGCCGACGACCTCATGGTCAGTTCGACCAAGTCGACGACAGGGCACATGCTCGGCGCTGCCGGTGTTGCCGAAGGTATTTTCTGCGTTCAGTCGATCTACAACCAGGTTGTTCCGCCGACAAGCAATCTGGACAACCAGGACCCCGAGTGTGATCTCGATTACGTCCCGAATACCGCTCGCGACGCGAAGGTCCGTTATGCGCTCTCGAATTCTTTTGGCTTCGGCGGCACCAACGGCAGCCTGATTTTCGGCGCCTACGACTGAGCCTCGTTGCCGCGATACAGCAGTACCCATGTTCTGCGGTACTATCCAGATCGTGTTTACACCGAGTACCACATGAAACGGCTGCAGGTAACTGTCGGCGTATTGCTGGCCGCGTTCCTCCTGGCCGCTGCCTTTGGGGCGGTACAATTGAACCGCTTCCTAAACTCTCCGATGGATATCGGAGAGGCGGGCGCCGACTTTCTGATCGAGTCCGGGTCCTCTTTTCGGGCCGTCAGCGACGAGCTCGAGGACCGCGGTTACATTGACAATTCTGTGCTTTTGCGACTTTGGGCACGGTGGACCGGGCAGGCAGGAAGCATTCACGCAGGTGACTATTACATCCGTGCCGGGACGACGCCTGCCGAACTACTCGACCAGTTTACGAGCGGCGATGTCAAACTGTATTCATTCACGATTGTCGAGGGCTGGAATCATCGTGAGCTTTTGACTGCGCTGCAGGCCAGTGAACATGTTACGGCTACGCTGACGGATGAAGACTGGCCGGGCTTGCTTGCGGAACTCGGGAACCAAGGCGGCCATCCGGAAGGCTTGTTTTTGCCGGAAACTTACCGGTTTCCCCGCAACACGAGCGACCGCGAAGTATTGCGGCAAGCCTACGAACTCATGCAGAACGTACTCGAGGAAGAGTGGGGCGCCAGGGCGGAAGAATTGTCTGTCACGACGCCGTATGAAGCGCTGATATTGGCGTCCATTATCGAAAAGGAAACTGCGCGCGGCGACGAGCGGCAGCGCATTTCCGGTGTGTTTTCACGCCGCCTGGAAAAAAGCATGAGGCTGCAGACCGATCCAACGGTCATCTATGGAATCGGCCCGGACTTCAATGGCAACCTTACCCGCAGAGACCTCCGGACTGACACGCCTTACAACACCTATACGCGTGCCGGTTTGCCTCCAACCCCGATCGCCATGCCTGGCCGCGCAGCCATCCATGCGGCACTACATCCGGCACAAGGCGATGAACTCTACTTCGTCGCCACGGGTCTTGAAGATGGAAGTCACACTTTTTCGACCACCAAGGAAGAGCATGACGCGGCGGTCACGGAATACCTGAGGCGCCTGCGTCAGAATCGCAAGTAAACATGGAAACCGGCAAATTCATCACATTCGAAGGTATCGAGGGCGTCGGCAAATCGACGAATATCGGCCATTTCGTCACCGCGGTAGAAGCCGCCGGACACGAAGTGCTGGTAACCCGCGAACCCGGAGGGACGCCGACGGCCGAGCGCATCCGCGATCTTCTCGCAGAACACGGCAGCGAGGCCATGCCCGAGGTTGCCGAACTGCTGCTCGTATTTGCCGCCAGGGCGATTCACGTGGACAACCTGATACGGCCGGCACTGCAGCAGGGCACCTGGGTAGTCAGCGATCGATTCACCGACTCCAGCCGCGCCTACCAGGGTGGCGGACGTGGCTTGCCTCAGGAAGACATCAATCGCCTGGCCGATTGGGTCCATGGGGACCTGGAGCCGGACCTTACGATTCTTCTGGATGCGCCCGTCGAGACCGGCATGGAAAGAGCAGGCGATCGCGGCGACCCCGATCGCTTCGAATCGGAGGACCCTGGCTTTTTTCGGCGGGTGCGCGACACTTACCTCCAGCTTGCTCAGGCGCAACCCGAAAGGTTCGTGGTTGTTGATGCAACGCAGGGTCTGGAGGCCGTCCAGTCGGCGATCGAGTCTATTGCACATCAAATTATAAATAGCATTAAATAAGTTTATTAGTTAATTGAATAATAAAGAAATAAGTTGGCTAAAAGCATTCGCGGACGGATGGCGGGACCGGGAGCGACATGCTCGCCTTCCGCATGCGGTTCTGCTCACCGGCGCGGCGGGGGTCGGCAAGCGTGCTGCGGCCCGCTGGATCGCCGCCAGGCGCCTCGGCGTGGACTCCGGGACGCCATTGCCGGTTTATCCCCTAGAAGCGCTCGAGCACGCTGATATGCACTGGATCGCACCGCTCGAGGATAAAGAAAGCATCGGCATCGAGCAGATTCGAGACCTCGTGCATGAATTTGCGCTGACGAGCTACGAAGGTGCGGGAAAGGTCGCAATCATCGAGCCTGCAAATGCGATGACCACAAATGCCGCAAACAGCCTTCTCAAGACACTCGAAGAGCCTTCCGGTACGGCTCTCCTGATCCTCGTCGCAGACCGCGCCGGACGCCTTCCCGCAACGATATACAGTCGCTGTCAGCGCATAGACATTGGCTTGCCGAGTGAGACGGATGGTCTTGCCTGGTTGAGCCAGCTTTCGCCTGGCGCCGACTGGGTGGAAGCGCTGCGGCTCGCCGGCAATGCGCCGCTTGCCGCCATCAGTGCGCTCGAACAGATTGACACCCATACATCGATGCGGCGCGAATTTGCAGAACTTGCTCGTGGCAAGGCGTCGCCGATCGAAGTGGCTGGACGTTGGGCCAGCCTCGATCCTGGATTCGTGCTCGACTGGCTGGCACGGCAGGTGCAACTTGCGATTTTGACGCTGTCCGGAGGGGCTCAAACGCCGGTCACTACTGCAATAGGCGAATCTGTGCTGAAGCGCATGGACAGGCGAAATCTGTTCTGCTATCTAGACACGATCAACAGGCTGCGAGGGCAGCCAAAAGGCTCTTACAACGTGCAACTGGCGCTCGAGAGCCTGCTGATCGACTGGGCCGAGCAGCTAGAGCAAAGGAAAGTAGTATGAGCAAACCGGGACTGCTGACGCTGACCATTAAGGACAAGAGCGCCTTGTACCTGGCGTATATGCCCTATGTGATCAACGGTGGGTTGTTCATACCGACCAACAGCTCGTACCGTCTCGGTGACGAGGTTTTCATGCTGCTCAACCTGATGGGCGAAGAAGAGAAGATCCCGGTAGCCGGAACCGTCATCTGGATGACACCAAAGGGCGCGCAGGGTAAACGAACAGCGGGTATCGGTGTCCAGTTCAGTGACCAGGATCAGGGCAACACGCAGAAAAAGATCGAAAACTACCTGGCCGGTGCATTGGGCGGCGACAAGCCCACCCATACGATGTAACTACTGCTCTTTGTTGATCCCGCCGCGCAACACGTAGGCCTGGTATCCCCGTTCATTGAGGATATAGGCGCCCGCCGAACTGCGGCGCCCCGTGTCGCAGCAGACGATATACTTCTTGTCCTTGTCGAGCGTGCTGATCTTCAGGCGAATGAAATAGAGCGGGATGTTAATGGCGCCATCGAGGTGGTGATTCTCGAACTCACTGGGCAGGCGAACATCGAGCCACTGACCACCAGCCTGGATGATCCTGGCTGCCTGGTCGGTGTCGACCCAGTCCAGCATCGGCTCGTTCAACAGCTTCTTGAAATCATCCTTACCAAGACGCATGACCGAGCCATCGGCGGTCATCGTCACGGTCGCGTTGCGCTTTGCATCCGAAATCAAGGCTTCCTCACCGAAAGTGTCGCCTACGTGCAATTCGGCCAGCTTGATGCCTTCCTTGGACAATGGCGTCTCTCGCGTCACTATCGCGGCGCCGCGCGTCAGGACGTAGAAATAATCACCTTCGGCGCCCTGTTTGAGAACCACGTCATCCGCGTTGTAATTGATTTGCTGCATGCGCATGAAGATCGCCTGGATGTTGGCGGGCGGGATCTTATGGAACGCCTTGGTCTGCAACAGCATTGTCATCCAGTCGTCACCGCCATCATCGCCTTTGCCCTGGAGTTCGGACACCTCATAGGTCCCGGTCTGATCCCAGGTGAGCATGACGTCGAGCAAATCGGCGTCAATCGAAATGAACTTGACGTTGTCGCGCGCGCGAGCCGAGAAGCGGCGCGGAAAAATGGGAGAGACCGGGTTACGGGCCGGATCGGTGCCGCCCTCGATCGTCTCGACAACCTTACCCTGGTCGATCAGCTCGAGAATGCCCGAGGCAATGTAGAACGTGCGCTTCTCGGTATCTCCTTCCTTGAACAGGACCTGGCCCGGGGATAATTCACGCAGCTGAACCTTGCGCGCCAGCGCTGCAAGGTTGTCGCGCTTCAGTCCGTCGAGCGGCGAGAAGTTCTTGAGCAAGTCTGCATTTAGCTGCTCACTGGTCATTCGGGGTCCTGTAATCGCTCAAGTTGTTGATTTTCGTCATTCCTTGTCAACGGGAAGCCGTGGGGACTCCTCATTTGGGCGGTATTCTACCTTTAATTCAACAACTTCCGGTACTGCGAGACGCACGCATCGTGAAGCGGCGCACAGTTTGGTCGGAGATTCCGGTAGTCCGGCATGTCAAAGCGTGGACCAGCCGGGATGCGGCACGAATCGCTCCCCGTGAGTCGCTGCCAGTCCCTCGAGCCTCGATTTGACCTCGTCCACGCCGCGTTCACGCGCGTAATTGATGGGACCTCCACGAAATGGCGCGAAGCCGGTACCAAAGATAACTCCCGCATCGAGAAGGTCCGGATCGGTAACGACGCCGTCGGACAGGCACGAAACGGCCTCGTTGACCATTGCCAGGACAAGCCGGTCTTCGATATCAGCTGGCACACTCGATGGGTCCCGCGGCGGTTTTGTGGCCTTTCCCTCGTGCCATTCATAAAAGCCCTGGCCCGTCTTGCGACCCAGGTTGCCGGCGTCCACCATGTCCGTCAGCTTTTCGGGCACCGGTCCTTCCATTTTTGCGCCCAACACTTGCGACACATGCAATACGACGTCAAGACCGACGTTGTCGACCAGTTCGATTGGGCCGACCGGCATGCCGAACGCCATCGCCGCCTCATCGATGTCGGCAAGGGCAACGCCTTCCTGAACGAGATGCATGGCTTCGGTCATATACGGCGCCAGGATCCGGTTGACGACGAATCCCGGCGAACTCAGGCACTCGAGGGGAAACTTTCCGATTCCCTTGACGAAAGCAAACGCGATATCCAGTGCTTCCTGGGCCGTATCCGAACAGCGCACGATTTCGACGAGCGGCATCAGAGCAACCGGATTGAAGAAGTGAATCCCGACAAAGCGCTGCGGGTCGCGCAAGCCGGTGCGCAATTCCTCCAACCGAATACTCGACGTATTCGTGGCCAGGAAGGCATCGGCCTTCATCTTCTGCTCGACATCAGCGTAAAGCGTTTTTTTTGCGTCGAGATTCTCGAAAATCGCTTCGATGATCAGGTCTGCGTCACCAATCCCGTCGCCTTCGACGTCAGCACGCAGGCGCCCCTGGGCGGCCGCACGATCCGCATCGTCACGAATTCGCTTGTCGAAGAGCTTCTGCGCGCGCCCGATTGCCGGATCGATGTACTTCTGCTCACGATCCTGGAGCGTAACGTCAAGACCACGCAAGGCGCACCAGGCGGCGATATCGCCACCCATGACGCCAGCGCCGATGACGTGTACGCGCGCAATCTTCGTCGCCGGCTTGCTGCCTTGTCCCTTGAGTTTGTTTTGCAGGAAAAAAACGCGGACCAGGTTTCGGGAAGTGGACGTACACATCAGGTCGGCAAACGACCTGGCCTCGGCCTCATAGCCTGTCCTGGGAGACGCGCCGTGTTGTGCCCAGAGATCTATCATGGCGTAAGGCGCCGGGTAATGATCCCTGCGGGCCTTCGAGGCGACCTGCTTGATCAGCGTCGGCTTGATCAACGGCCGCACGAAAGGCAGGTTCAGGATCCGCTCGACGACAGGCGGGCGCTTCCGTGCCGGCCTCGAGGCGATTAACTCCCTGGCCGCCTGGCGCCAGTTATCCTCTGCCGCTATCCGGTCGACAAGGCCTATGCGTCGGCCCTTGTCGACCGTGATCGGGTTGCCCGTGAGCATCAGCTGCATGCCCGGACGAACTCCACAAATCTGTACGGCTCGAACGGTTCCGCCGAATCCCGGGTGCAGTCCCAGTTTCACCTCGGGAAGCCCGAGGATCTTCTTCTTGCTGGCCAGGGCAACCCGATAATCACAGGCCATGACGAGTTCAAGCCCGCCACCCATGCAATAACCATTGATCACGGCCACCGTGGGGCAGGCCAGATTCTCAATCCTGTCCAGGAGCTGCTGCCCGAGTCGCGTCACCTCGTAAGCCATTTCCGGCGTGTCGACCGCCGTAAATTCGTTGATGTCCGCCCCCATGACGAAGCCATTGCTCTTGCCCGAGTAAAGAATCAGGCCCCGCGGCGGCGCGGCGCTCAACGTGTCGATGATCGAGTTGAGCTCGACCATCACCTCGCTCGACAGAACATTGGCGCTCGAATCGGCCTTGTCGATTCGCAGCCAGGCAATGCCGTCATCATCCGTCTCGAGTGTCCAGTGCTTAAGGTCCAAAACAATACTCCTCACGAAACTTCGAAATCGCAGACCAGTGGCAGGTGGTCCGACAGCTTGATTTCCGGTACCTCGAACCCCTTCACCTCGATGCCTTCCTGGTAAAGGATAAAGTCCAGCTCCTTGCGCGGCGCGCGGCTGGGATAGGTGGGAACCCCGTCGATATTGGCCGAAGTCAGCCCGGCCGCGCGCATAAACAGGTAGATCTCGTTCTCACCCCAAAAGGTGTTGAAGTCTCCCGCAACGATCACGGGTTTTTTGGTCGCCTCGACCAGGTCGTAAAGGCGCCGTAATTGCAGGTGCCGGTGCCGGTATTTCAGAGACAAATGGACCAGGAAGACGGCGAACTCGCGCATTTCGAGTTCGATGATCAGTCGCTTGATACCGGTGTCGAAGTAGTGGAATTTTTCGCCGTGCACGCGGGCAGCGGCCATGAAGGCGTTCCCTTGCTTGCGGACAATCGGCAACATCTTGTTGATCGACTTGGTCCCATACTTGGTCTCGTACGACGTATTCATGCCGAGATCCGAGGCGATTTTCTCGGCCTGGTTGACACTGCGGCTCCGAATCGAACCCGTATCGACTTCGATCAGCCCGACGATATCCGGGTCTACCGATTTGATGAAACGCGTGAGCTCAGGAAGCACTTCCCTGTTACCGAGAACGTAGCCGGCACCCGGCAATGGCATATGCATGCTGGCGCCGCCGCCCACAGCATATCGGATGTTGTAAAGAAGGAGTCGCATGACTGTTCGCGGCTACGATACCGAATAGCCGATAACTTGGAAACTACCGCTGAATGTGCGCTGTTTGTTTCACACCGCTGTAACGAATAGCTACACTTGCATAGCTATTTGAATGACCGGGAGCCGGCCGTGTCCGAGAGTAATCCGTTTCGGGTGTTTGTCACCCATGCGTTCGAAGAGACCGACGATTACCTGCGCGTTTTCGAATTTCTGGAGAGCGTTGAGCGCTTTTTCTACCTCAATGTGAGCAAACCCGAGAACATGCCGGAACAGGGCGGGCTGGAAGCCCTCAAGGACGAACTGATCCAGCAAATCAAGCAATCTGAGGCTGTCATTATTGTTGCGGATGTCTACGAGCGTCAGCCGGACCTGGTCAATTACATGATGGATGTGGCCGATGCGAATTCGATAAGCATGATCGCAGTCAAACCGTTCGGCGGCATGTCCGAGACGGCACCGCAAGTGGTGGAGCGGGTCAAGGCACATATCGAGTGGAATGACCGCGAACTTGTGGACTCGATCAAGCTCCTGGCGCGCGGTGAGGATACGGCCCGCTGGGAGGTCGTCGATTTTCCGGGCTGGAACGCCGATGGTGAGATTAAAGATGAATAATAACAGTATTTTATTTTAAGAAATGCATGTGATTTCTAGATAATGACATTGGTCATCGCTCATCGCGGCGCTTCGGGATATCTCCCGGAGCACACGCTCGAAGCCAAAACGCTGGCTTTCGAGATGGGTGCCGACTACCTCGAGCAGGATATCGTCGCCAGCCGCGACGACGAGTTGCTTGTGCTCCATGACATTCACCTGGACCGGGTGTCCGATGTCGCCCTGAAATTCCCTGAGCGCAAAAGGCCGGATGGACGTTACTACGTTCGCGACTTCGACCTGGCGGAAATCAGGACGCTGAAAGCCTGGGAGCGGATGCAGGCCGATGGCACCCCGGTGTACCCGGGGCGTTATCCGGTCCAGTCCGGTGACTTCAGGTTCAATACGCTCGATGAAGAGCTGTCACTTGTGCAAAAGCTCAATGCCGAGCATAGCCGCCGCGTAGGAGTCTATCCGGAGATCAAGCGGCCAGCGTGGCACAAAAGGGAAGGGGTCGACATTGCGCCCTTGTTGCTGGCAACCCTCAAAGATCATGGTTACACACAGGCGACTGACCCGGTGTTTGTGCAGTGTTTTGACGACGCCGAAGTGCGGCGGCTGCGCAGTGAACTGGATTGCCCGTTCCCCCTGGTCCAGCTCATCGGCGAAAACACGTGGTTCGAAGCCGCAACGGATTACACGGCGCTGCGGTCACCGGAGGGCATTCGCGAAATCGCACAGTATGCGGATGCCATCGGTCCGCACATTTCGCATCTTGTCGATCTCCAAAGTGTCGATGGAGTTCCCGTCGTCGCCGATCTTGCCGGACTCGCGCGCGACGCCGGACTCCAGGTGCATCCCTATACGTTCCGGGTCGACGATCTTCCGCCGGGATTCGCCAGCTTCGATGATCTCGTCAGCTTTTTCGTCAACGATGTCGGGGTGGATGGACTGTTTACAGACTTTCCCGACCGGGTTCTATCCCTATTGAAGGATTAGCAGAAGCCACCTCAGGTCCAAAGAGCATCAGATTCGATGCTGCGACGCGGGCAAGCCGAGACATTTCTGGAAGAGCAGGGCATAACACCCCGGTGTTATCGTGCCCCTCGAGCCGCAGCGTAGTTTCGCTCGATGCAAGTTCTGGCGATCGCCTGCAGATATCGTTAACCTATTGTTTTATATAATAAAATTCAAAACTGATCGAATTGTCGCTGAACACCGACAGTCACGCCATTTTGGCCGATTCGTTGCCGGATTGAGAACTCGGTCCTTTTCTGATTCTCAAAAGCGCATAATCTAACGCGATGTTTTTCGAGATCCCGCAGCAGCAGATCCTGATGATCGCCGGAGCCTTTCTGATTGGCTGGCTGCTGTCATCGATCAGTTCATCGCTCGGCGGCAAGTTCAAAGCGCGTAAGCGCGATCCGCGCGACGACCGGATCCGCTCCCTGGAAGCCGAACTCCGTATTGCGCAGTCTGACGCGGAGTCCGCGAAGGAAAAGGCCGAAGGACTGGACCAGGAACTCGGCGAGCTAAAGGAAGGCATCGAGAAGCGCGACAACGTGATAACGCATCAACAGCAGCGCATCGATAAGCTCAACTCGGATCTCAAAGACTCTGTCATGAAGACTCGCGAGCTACGTGCAGAGTTGTCCGACCGTGCGACAGAAAGTCTCCGATCCGAGGTCAAACTTCGTGAGGTGGAAACCGAACTCGAAGTTGCACAGGCATCGACCGACCTGATTGCGACCGGTGTCCTCGATTACTCGCTGACTCCCGAAGCTGACGACGCCGAGGAACAAGAAGAACTTCTCGACGAATCGGACATGACCAAAGCAGCGAACTGACGCCGTTCGCAAGCCACTATCTAGCTATTCGTTCTCGTCGTAACGGCGAAAGAAGCGGCGGTTCGACGCCAGGCGGCGAACAACAGGAAAAACCAGGCCTGCAGCAAGATCGTTGCAATCCACTCCAATCGGTTTTCCATGGGATCCGGGTCGGCGAGTATCTCCTTCAGCAAGAGATTCAGAATGCCGATCGTCAATACGAGTACATTAATCGAGAGCATCGCTTTCGCGATGCCGCGAAGGTTGGTCCGGAGTAATGCAAGCGCCACAAAGAGTTGAGCGAAAGCGCCGCCTGCAAAAGCTAAATAAATACCGGTGCGACGCATGAATTCGTAGATTGGCTCTGAAGTGCCGAGAAAAGTCACATAGATTATGAGCGCGACGACATTGACAAGCCCGGCAATGAGAATCGATAGGCTTCGGCTCCGACTCAACGCAGGGCGTAGTTCCTGCAACCACAGAACCGAGAGGTACCAGACGAAACCCAGAATTATGCCCTGAGGAAGCATGATTGCGCGAAACAGAAAGCTCCCTGGCGGCTGCCGGCCCGTGGCACTGATCGAGCGGCAACCGTCGATGAGGGGATTGCAGTCCGGCAGGACTTCGTAGACAACACCAATCGCGAATGACCCGAACATCGCTATCAACGTCATCATTCCTGCAATGAAAGGGAGCCAGGGAAGCACTACCAGAGCCTGTCAACGGGAGCGTATTCGCGTTCGGGAAAACATACTACAATAGTTCTACCTCGTTGATAAAAAGCGAAAAAATAGGGGGTTAATATGGGCATCATCGATTTGTGGCTTCCCATACTCGTGTCGGCTGCTGTCTGCTGGGTAATGAGTGCAATTATCTGGACAGTACTCAAGTATCACAACAGGGATTACGCACAGACAGCCGACGAAGAGGCTGTTCGCGCCGCCCTGAAGGGCAACAGGCCTGGTTTTTACCTGTTGCCGTACTGCGTGGATCCTGCCGAGCTCAAGAACGAAGACGTCAAACGCAAGTACGAAGAGGGACCGCTGGCCTATATCACGATGTTGCCGAGCGGTGTACCGACGATGGGCGCCAAGCTAATAGCCCAGATTGCCTTCTTCATCGCTGTCGGGATCGTCTGTGCCTATTTCGTGTCGAGGACGCTCGGCCCTGAAGCGGACTATCTGGCCACGTTCCGGGTCGCCGGAGCCGTTGCCTTCCTTGCCAACAGTTTTGCCTATATCCCGGAAAGCATCTGGTTCGGACGACCCTGGCCGATGACTGTCAAGAGCTTCGTCGACGCTTTGCTCTATGGCTTGCTGACGGGCGGGGTTTTCGGTTGGCTGGCGTGATGGGTTGTGGCTTTTGATCGCGTTTCCGCGGGCCAGCTGACGCTGAAAGCACCCCGTAGATCACCAACTTTAAACCCACGCGCACGATCGTGCGGATAGGCAGTAGCCAGCTCCGATTCGATCTCAGGCGCCAGCGCATCGCCATGGCAGGCAAGGCACACACCTGCGGTCGTTATCGCCTTGAGGTAACGGGCGCCGCCAGAGGCGTCTGCTTCGAAGATTTCGTTCCCATTCGTGCTTTCAAGTCGCTCCAGCGCGCGTGCTTCCCATGAATCCGGCGCGTTACCCGGATTGCGGAAACGCAGGCTCGTACGGCGCACCTTGGCGCCGGACTGGCGCGACAGGTCGGATGCAATTTGCGGCGCCAGCTCGGCGCAGACTCCGATTGCCGCAGCAGGGCCTCCGGATTTGAGTGATTCTTGCAACGCAGCCTGCAGCTGCGTTGCATATTCGACCGTTAGCTGCCGGCTTTTCTCAAGCAGGGCATTCTCGGCGCCGTAGGCGGCCGGGGCCATAAGCAACGCCGCGAGATACCCACAGATGGATCTATTATTTAACATAATATACATTATACGCATAATTTGATGTTTCAACCGGGCTTCCCCTGCCACGATGCCCGGACTCGGCAGACCTCGCAATACGCACATATCCGATCCCAGAGTCTGCATCGCATGATTGCAGGTCGCTCATTAAGCCGGCGTTAATCTTTGACGACGTAGCATCATCTTATCGGCAAGGACCTTGTGAACTGTTGGCTCTGCCGTTAATCCAACACAACAAAGACCCAATCAAGAGAGGGATATCATGAACAAGCTCACTGCCCTGTTCGGCGCCGCGATGCTTCTTGCCGGTACGGCCAATGCGGAGGGATTCTACGTTGGTGGCTCTTTTGGCGCCGGCGATGCCACACTCACCACGAACACCCAGATCGGTGACGTCGACCTCAGTGACCGGTTGTATTTTGCCAAAGGCTTTGGCGGCTACCGGGTCAATGACTATTTCGCCGTAGAGGGCTCATTGGTGGGCGCGTCAAACAGCGATTTCGACGACGCCTTCGACGAGGACACCGACGCGACGTTTTCTGCGGTGACGGGTTCCTTCCTCGGCATTATCCCGGCGGACGAGAACTTTCACCTCTACGCCAGGGTCGGTGGCTACCTCGGTGAGAGTGACGTGGGTAACAGCTTTTTCTTTTTCGGCAGTGGCAACGATGAAGACGAAAGCGGCCTGGTATGGGGCGCCGGCATGTTTATCAATTTCGGGCCGCGTAACCAGTTCACGATCCGGGTGGATTACGAAAACTTCGACACGGATGTTTTCGATGATTTGTGGGGAGTGACCGCAGGGTTTCAGTACAACTTTCGATAATACTGATGTCCGCTTACCGACTGGATCGGCGAACTGCTTGCGGCCAGAAGCGGAAGTTCCGTGGGTCAATGATATCTATCAATTTAGCGTCGATTTCTGCTCTGGTTTTGCGCCTTGCGCAATCAGTTTCAGGCATGCGACGTCCAGCAAACGGATATGCCTGCGATTGACGCGGATGGCGCCCGCTTGTTGTAGTTTCGATAGCCCGCGGCTCATAGTCTCGGGTGAAAACCGCAAGTAATTTGCGATACTTTCATGCGACATCGGTAGATCAAACTCGTAATCAGCGCTGTATCCCCATCGCAAGCGAGCCTCCAGGTCAAACAGAAATATCGCAATCTGCTGGGTAGCGTCGGAACCCTCGATGCACAGCTGTTGCCGGGAGAAGTTGCGGCTCATCAGGGCCAAAATTGGGGTTTGTAGGCCAGGAATTTCCCTGGATAGCGCTGCAATGTCCCGATAAGGGACGATACACACCGAGGCAGCCTTAATGACCTTCGCATTGAAATGATGGCGCTCCGGATATGCTGCATCGAACCCCAGAAGTTCACCAGGTAGATGAAAGTCGCGCACATGTTCCCGCCCTTGGAGGTCCGTGGTGTACGACTCGATGCACCCGCTGTTGACCGCATAGATGGCCGTAAACCGGTCGTCGGTACGAAATACATGATGGCCGACGGGCAGTACACTGCTGTGACGGACGATGGCATGCAATCGCCTGAGCTCGCCCTCCTCCAGTCCCGGCAGCCAGCACCACTCCTTTAACGAGCAGAGCCCGCAGACGTGGCGAAACACAGGAACGCTCGCCGTAGGCATTTTCGCGTGGGCACCCAAGCAGCGACTCCTAAACGATTACAGGATTCTAGGATCGTGCCGGAAGCCCGAAAATTGTGGAACTTACTTAGGTTAAGCCAACAAATGTCAATGCAATGTCGGTTGTCAGCTGATGACATATGTCGTGCGGCGAGCTTTACGCCTCGGCTCGTCGCCAAATAACCGAGAATCGTCGAAGCGAAGAAGATAATGGAGAAGATTATGTATGTCAGACAGGTAATGGCACATTACAAACCCGAAAAATTTGACCTATTTGGTCAACGGTTCGAAAAGGAAGTTCTTCCCTTATTGAAAAAACAGAAAGGATTTCGGGATGAACTTTCATTCTTCGACAAGGAGAAAAAAGAAGCATTTTCGATGAGCTTCTGGGATACAAAACAGTTTGCTGACCAGTATGCGCGAGACGTTTATCCATCAATCCAAAAGAAGATGGAAGATATACTCGACGATACGCCACAAGTTCGCTCTTTTGAGATCGCAAACTCGACCTGGTACGATATTCACGCATTCTAAGCGAGAATTTTCAGCTCAAAAGCGAGCGGAATCGTAACTTTGCCGCCCAGGTTTTTAAGTCTCTTCAATAGTATTGATTCACCTGGGCGGCACAAACCTGTGAGGTGTCATAGGTGCAGAAGCGATCATCCGATTCGCCCGCTAACTTTCATCCAATTGGCCCGAAGCCAGAGACTTTGCCCGGCAGCCTACTGGTATAAGGGATCTGTATCCAACCGCCTCGAAAGCACCACGTAAAACAGTGAATATGAAAAAGCACTTCGCCGCATCGATCTTCGCCATTCTTGTCTTCGCTGCTTTGGCAGCGTGCGCGCCGCCGGAATCATACGACGTCATCCTTCGCAATGGCACGATTTACGATGGCAGCGGCGATAAGCCCTATGTCGGTGATGTGGCTTTCGACAATGACATGATCGCTGCCATTGGCGACATCGGTGAGGCAACGGCGACCCTCGACATCGATGTCGAGGGCATGGCCGTGGCGCCTGGCTTTGTCAACATGATGTCCTGGGCCAATGAATCGCTTATCGAAGACGGGCGATCGCAGAGTGATATCCGCCAGGGAATCACCCTGGAGATCATGGGTGAGGGAGAATCCATGGGCCCGCTCGACGAATCAATGAAGGCAGAGATCGTCCAGCAGCAGTCAGATATTCGTTACGACGTTGAGTGGACGACACTGGCGGAGTATCTCGCGTATCTCGAACAGCGCGGCATTAGCCCCAACGTGGCGTCGTTTATTGGTGCTGCCACGCCGCGGCGGTACGTGATCGGGCACGAAGACCGTGAGGCCTCGTCCGCGGAGCTAGACCGCATGCGCGACCTGGTTCGTCAGGCGATGGAAGAAGGTGCGCTCGGTGTCGCATCATCCCTGATCTACCCGCCGGGGAGCTTTGCTGACACCGATGAGCTGATAGCCCTGTCTGAAGTCGCTGCCGAATACGACGGCATGTACATATCCCATATGCGCGATGAAGGCGCCAACATGCTGGAAGCGATCGAGGAACTCCTCACGATCGCCCGTGACGCCAACATCCGGGCTGAGATCTATCACCTAAAATCGTCCGGCCAATCCAACTGGCCATTGTTTGACCAAGCCGTGGCGATGGTCGAGCGCGCCAGGGCTGATGGACTGCAAATCACGGCTGACGTCTATACCTATCCGGCAAGCAGCACCGGCCTCAATGCCGCCATTCCGCCGTGGGTCCAGGAAGGCGGTTTCGAGGCTTCGGTCGAGCGCATGCAGGACAGCGCCCTGCGCGACAGAATCGCAGCTGAAATGCTCGAGGCGTCGACCGACTGGGAGAACATGTACATCAGTGCAGGCTCACCCGACAACATCTTGCTTGTCGGGTTCAAGTCTGACGAACTGAAGCCGCTGACCGGCAAGACACTCGCCGAAGTCGCTGAGATGCGCGGTACCGATCCGCGCTATACGGCCATGGATTTGATCGTCGAAGACGAGAGTCGAGTGGGCACGGTGTACTTCGCGCAGTCCGAGGATGTCGTTCGCAAAGCGGTAGCCCTGCCCTGGGTAAGTTTTAACACCGATGCCGCATCAGTTGCACCGGAAGGCGTATTTCTTATGAGCGCAACCCACCCGCGCGCCTACGGCAGCTTGACCCGGGTGCTCGGCAAGTATGTGCGCGACGAGCAGTTGATTCCGATGGAAGAAGCGATCCGCAAGCTGGCGGCGCTCCCCAGCCAAAACCTCAGGATCGACCGTCGGGGAGAACTGAAGGTCGGCTACTTCGCGGATGTCGTCGTATTCGATCCGGATACGATTCAGGACCACGCCACGTTCGTCGAACCACACCAATACTCGACCGGGATGTTGCACGTATTTGTCAACGGCGAGCAGGTACTCGAGGATGGGGAGCACACCGGTGCGACCCCGGGCCGAGTCGTTCGCGGACCNNCCGGGCTTTGAAATTCTCGTAGTAAGCCACGACCACGGGATCTTTGGCGATGCGCTTCTCGTGCTCAGCAAGAATCGGCGCCAGGTTATCCACGAAGTCCTTGGGAATGTGGTCGAACGTCCCGGAGCGCAGAGACCTTATCTGCACAAAGACTTTGAGGTCGGCCACGGTCAGCCGATGGTCGGCAAAGTACTCTCCCCCACCGCGCTCCAGCATGTCGGCGAGACCCTTGATGAAGATCGTCAGCCAGCCGTCCCTGAGCTTCTCCCGGGCAGCCTTGAGTTCGTCGCCTTCCAGGCCGAAGGTATGCACAATCTGGTGCAGCAGATCCTCGACGGCGTCCATCGCCTCGTCACAGTAAAGGGCCTGCATTCCGTCTTCGGGATAAAGGCCGGCCATCTTGCCAACGTAACGGAGCATGGAATTCGACTGCGTCACTTCGACGCCATCAATATCGAGCACGGGCGCACAGCTGAATCGCATGCTGTCTCGCGTCTTCAGAAACTCGTCGAATGAAATGCGGTGGTCCTCAAACTCGACACCGGCTGCGTGAAAGGTGATGCGGATGGGTTCCCCGCGACCGCCGGGGAAATCGAAATAGGTCAGTCTGTAGTCAGGCATGCACATTATTCCTGTAACACGTGGAAACCATACAAAGCGGTGCCGGGGCAAATCACGGCTTGCACGAGACCACCCAGCCCCGCCTGCCATTCCGCCGTGTTCCCGGCACCCTCCCCCGGCTCCTGTTGCGATGCGTCCTGCTGAATATACACTGGCACCATGCGGCTCGAAGATTATCTTGCGAGGGCGGAGTTCAGGGGTGAAATCGCGCCAACATTGCAGGTCCTCACGGACCTGCTCCGCGCACATGTTACTCACATCCCATTCGAGAATCTCGATATACAGTTAGGCCGAACACTGACGACGGAGCCCGAATCAGCTTTCGACAAGATTGTCACGCGCAAACGCGGCGGCTGGTGCTACGAACAAAACGGTCTTTTCGGCTGGGCGTTGTCTGAAATCGGTTTTGAAGTGACCCGGGTAGCTGCGGCGGTCATGCGCAGTGAACGAGACCGGATCGCCGATGCGAATCACCTGACCTTGCTGGTTCGCACCAAGGATTCAGGCCACACATGGCTCGCCGACGTCGGTTTTGGCGGAAGCATGATCGCACCGATCGAGCTTCGTGAATCGGCGCACAAGCACAACCCGTTCCGCCTCGGCCTGCGCCGCACGGACGGCCATCGCTGGCAGTTCTGGGAAGACATTGGCGATGGCGAGTTCACTTTCGACTTCTTCGCTGAGCCGGCGGACGAAACTGCGCTGGCTGACAAGTGCCAGTATCTGCAGACGAGTCCGGAGTCCGGGTTCGTACAAAGCCTCGTTGCCCAGATTCGCTTACCCGATGCACACAAAACTTTGCGCGGGAAAGTCTTTAGCCAGGCAAGTGCCGGGGGAATTGGCACCCGGATCCTCGAGTCGCCCGACGAACTGGTGTCGGTGCTGCGCGATATCTTCGGCATAGACGTGCCTGAGGCGGCAGGTCTGTGGCCGCGCATCGAACAACGTCACGAAGAACTGTTACGCGAAAAGACACTTACCAATACATACGAAATTCGGTCGCGTTCGCACAATCAGTCTCTTGGTTAGTCCACGCAACCTTATCCGGCTGCACGAGCTGCGTCGCAGTTGTCGATTCGCTTGGGCTCGGTTCGCTTTTCGAGAACGAATATGTTTCCGGCCAGGACGAGCAAGGTACCGACAACAATGGGCCAATCAAGTTTGAACCCCTCGAACACCATCGACAAAATCAGGGCGGCGACGGGAAACATCACCATCGCATAGCCAGCCTTGTGCGCACCGATTCGGCCGAGCAGCGTCAGGTAGGCGCCAAAAGCAATAATTGAGCCGAACACGGTCAGATAGACCAGCGAACCGATGTAACCTGCTGACCAGTCAAAACTGAAAGTGTGCCCGGCAAGAACTGAGGTTATGGCCGACAGCAGCGCACCATAGAACATTCCCCAGGCATTTGACTGAACAACCGGCAAGCCACTCTTCTGGGCCCCCTGCGATACCATATTTCCAAACGACGCCGTCAGCGCACCGATCACTGCGAGCATGGAGCCGAAGAAAACCGCGTCAGTGACGGATATGTCTCGGATCTGCGGTGCAAACAGGATCACAATACCGGCGATGCCGAGTAAAGATCCGGATAATATGCGCCGCCCTGCTCGCACACCGAACCAAATCCGTGCGTTCAAAATATTCATCCAGACGATCGTTGAAAATGCGATCGCGTTAAGCGCTGACGTGATGTAAATCTGCGCGCGATAGGCCAGGAAGTAGTTGAGTCCGAATAAGAAAGTACCCAGCAGGATAAACCAACCGTGCTCACGCAGTTTGAACGATAAATCGAGCCGCTTGTATTTACACCAGCCGAAAAGCAACAACGACGCCAACGCATAACGGTAGACGATCGAAACTTCTGGCTCGACAGTGCCGAGCTGGAACTCGATGGCGAACCAGGTCGAGCCCCAGACCAGCACCGTGATCAGGTAAAGCACAAGATTACTCATTCGGAGTTCTCTCATCTGGCGCGCACTTCTCGAGGAAATACATTGCGTCGCGCATCATTGCCGTATGGAGATTGCGATAGTGGTGCACGCGCACCGCCGGCATCACAAGCGCTCTGAGCGCCCTTTGCCAACGTCCCCCTTCGGGGTGTTGAAGGTCAACGCGATCAGTAAGTGTTTTGTTCATCGTTTTGTCCTCCTTAAGTGTGCGACCTAGGGTTGACTATACGGATTGATTAGGTATATAACAGATACAATTTTCTGAAAATGTAACCTATACAGTCATGCTTTCCATCGACAAACAGGATGACACCTACTTGTACCGGCAGGTCATTGATTTAATTGGTGAAAATATCGATACGGGGACGCTCCGACCTGGCGATCGACTGCCGTCGCTTCGCAAGATGAGCCAGAGTGCCGGTGTCAGCATTCCGACAGTCCGCCAGGCCTATATCGAGCTGGAGCGCCAGCGCCGCATCGAGTCGCGCCCCCAGTCGGGTTTTTACGTCCGCCACAGGGCGATCAACCCAATTGTCAGCCCTGCCCCCTCCTCCGACGGACAGCCCGTGTGCCTTAATTGCAGGCCCCTGATGGAGCGCGTTTACGAGGGCATCAACAATCCGAATCTCGTGCCGCTTGGGATTGCCAACCCCTGCATGGCCAAACCGGCTGCGAAAAACCTGCACCGATCGATGAAACGCATCATGTCGAGGGCCGAGGAACGCAGCCTCGGTTACGCATCGACGCTCGGTGAACCATCGCTGCGCCGACAGATCGCGTATCACTATCTCGATACAGCGGGAGTCCAGGCACAACCCGATCATATTGCCATCACCAATGGCGGGCAGGAGGCCCTCTTGATCGCGCTGAGCGCCGTCGCATCGACCGGTGACGTCATCGCTGTAGAGACACCCACCTACCACGGCATGCTGGAGCTCATCGACGGCCTCGGCATGCTCGCTGTCGAGGTCGAGACCTGCCCCGAAGAAGGAGTGGTTCTCGACGAGTTGAGACGAACGCTCGAGGCATACCCGGTCAAGGCGTGCATGTTCTCGACGACCTTGTCCAACCCGCTTGGCGTGACGATGCCCGAGCGCGATCGTCGCCGCCTCGTGCAGATTCTCGAAGAGTTCGACACGGTCCTGATCGAAGATGACGTATACGGAGACTTGCGCTTCGATGGTTACCGGCCGATTCCTGCACAGTTTCTCGGCGATCATGCCAGGATCATCACCTGCGGCTCGTTTTCGAAAACAGCGGCTCCAGGTTACCGGGTTGGTTGGGCATACTCGCCCCACTTCATCGAAGACATCCGGCGCCTGAAGCGCGCATTCTCCTGCTCTTCGGGTTTCCTGCAGCAACTGACGCTCGCGGATTTTCTGGCATCGGGCGACTACGCGCGCCACCTCAAGATGCTGCGGCCGGAGTTGCAGCGCAACGCGGAGCGCATGGCGGCACTGATTGGCGAGCACTTTCCGTCGGAAACGCGAACCTCGAAACCGGTCGGTGGTTCTGTCTTGTGGCTCGAATTACCTGAAAACGTGAACGCCGAAGAGTTATTCGACGATGCGATTGCCGCCGGAATCAGTGTTGCTCCGGGACAGATCTTTTCTCCGGCCAATCGCTACGACAATTTCGTTCGCCTGAGTTTTGGTCACCCGTGGTCTGACAAAACCGACGACGCCGTGCGTTGGCTTGGAAGGCGCGTTAGTGAACTGGCTAAGGCGTGACGATGTTGAACCAGAACTCGAAATCATCGAGCAGCGCCAGGAACTGATCCAGTGCGGCGGGATCGCCGTCGATACTCATCGCATTGGTCGCGAGCAGCACGGCTGGCGGTATGCCCGCCAATACCATTCCCAGGAAACCGCCGCGGGGCAGCGAAATTGTCGCGTCCGCCTCGTCAACTTCCTGACCCTGGCCATGGTGAAGGACGCCATTCCGGACCATGACAACGTAAGTCTCGTCGAGATCTTCGAAGTCGAAGTTCAGGGTAATTTCCTGCCCCGTCGCCGCAGGACCATTGAGACGTATGGCGAGAAAATCCAGCAAGTCCGGGATTGACAGGCCGTTGATCATGTCCATGCTCAATTGCCGAATCGGGATCCCGGAGTCGACACCCTGCCGCAGCTCCAGCGCCGCCGTCAGGTAGAAATTGCGCCACTGGCCCGACTCGGCCTGGTAACCGAGCTGTTCGAGCGCATCGGCCTGCAGGTATCTCGCTGCTGTATTCTCAGGCTCCGCGAATACCAGGTGATTCACGAGTTCGACGACCCAGCGATAGTCCGCGGCATCGTAAGCAGCCTGCGCCTTTTCGAGCAGTGCATCGGCGCCGCCAGCGACCTCGACGTAGCGCTTGCCGGCCTCCTCGGGTGGCAGGGGGTGCATATTTGCCGGATTGCCGTCGAAAAAGCCGAGGTACTTCTGGTAGACGGCACGGGAATTGTGGCTGACCGTGCCGTAGTAGCCACGGTTGTACCAGGCCGACGCGAGCTCATGCGGCAGGTCGAGCTGCCCGGATATTTCATCCATCGTGTAGCCATGATTGGCGAGCCGGAGTGTCTGGTCGTGAATATAGCGATAGGTGTCTCCCTGCTTGTCGAGGTACTCGACGATACGGTCATAGCCCCAGCGCGGCCAGTGATGCCCCCCGAACAGTAACTCGGTGTCTTTCGGAATCAGATCTATTGCTTCGTGCAGGTAGTCACTCCAGAGCAACGCGTCGCGAACCTGCGCGCCGCGCAGCGTATACAGGTTGTGCAAAGTCCCGTTGGCCTCCTCGGCGGCATAGAACGCTTTCATGCCGGGCAGGTAGAACATCAGCTCGGCGGGCGCCTCGGCATACGGCGTGTTCATGAAAACGAAGCGAACGCCATCGATAACCATCTCTTGCCCTGTTTCCGTGATGATGTCCGTAGGCTCGATCAGCGTCACCCCGCCGGCAGAGATTGCTTTGCCAAGACCGACATCGACAATACCCTTCTCATCAGACGGCAAGAGCGCCCCGAACATGTATGTCGCACGGCGCCGCATGACGTTGCCTGCCAGGATATTTTCGGAAACCGCGAAATCCATGAATCCTTGCGATGCGATGATGCGCACCTTGCCGGCCGCGACATCCTGCCTGCTCACAACACCCTGCACGCCGCCGAAATGGTCTGCGTGACTGTGGCTGTAGATCACGGCAACAACGGGTCTCTGCGGCAGGTGTTCGAAGGCAAATTCCAGCGCTGCTCTGGCAGGTTCCTGCGTCAGCAAGGGATCAACGATGATGTACCCCGTGTCGCCGACAATGATTGACAGGTTCGAGATATCAAACCCGCGAACCTGGTAGATGTCCTGCGCAACCTGGTAAAGGCCAGTCTGTCGGTTCAGCTGCGCCTGGCGCCAAAGGCTCGGGTTGACTTCGGCAGGCGCCGCGCCGTCGACAAATGCAAACCTGTCCATGTCCCAGATCGCGCGACCGCTCGCGTTACGAATCACCAAGCTGTCCGGACGAGCGACAAGCCCCCGCTCGACCAGTTCGAAGTCCTCGGTATCATCGAACGGCAAGCTTTGTAGCACCGCCTGATTGGCCAGATGCGTTGCATCGGACGCATCATTTCGATCCTGCGCCAGGGCTGCTGACGAGCAGGCCAATACGGCCAAAAATGCGAGCATTTTCTTCGACATATGTATCCCTCTTGTTGACTGGCACCGGGAGCGGGCGTCTAGCGCCGACTATAGCTCAAAGAGGGGGATCTCAATGAAAAGGTATAAATTTGCAGAGTTGCCAGCACTCGGCGGTAACCGTCGAAATGATGGCGCAGACCGTTATTCAGAAGGCGGAGAATATCCAGTGCCTGGTACCGAATTTCACGCTGACCGAGAATGGTATCGGCACCAATCAGTCTTGCAGCCGCAAGCGCGCTGCGCACCCTCCACCGGGAGGCATCTCAGGACTGATGGTTGTAGGGATCGCCTGCGTATTGCTCTGCGTCGGCCGGCTCGTCGAGCGTCAACTCCAGTTCCGACGGATCGTCCATGAGCTCACTGCACCGCCTCTGGATCATCTCCAGCTTGAGCGTCACACTGGACTGAGACAGCGGCGTTTCGAAATCCTTGTCGTTCATATCCGTATTCGACCCTTGTCACCTGTCGCCGATTTGCGACAGGTAAACTGTATCATAAAAGCCTGATAAAAAAGCTATTTTTCAGTAACTTATGTAAAAAATCTCTAATCCGGATCCTGACTTAGAACGGCCATTAATATCGCGATGCCCTCGAGGAAGCTGCCGAGCCGTATGTTCTCGTTCGGGCTGTGCTGATTATTGTCGATATTCACGGTCGGCACGCTGGCAGCCGGAATCCCCAGGGTCTCTACGAGGGGCGCGATAGGAATCGAGCCACCCGAGTTGCGGATCAGGATCGGCTCCTCGCCATACAGGTGCCGCATCCCGGCCCTGGCCATGAGGCCCGCCGGGGCATCGAAGTCCGATCGATAGGCGCCATAGCTCACGTCGTAGGTCAATTTCAGCAATTTTGGATGCTGTCTGCGTTCATCATCGGTCGGTTCGGATTCGATCAGGTGAAACCCGAGACCGGTCACATGATCGCGCAGCAATGAGATCAGCCGCTCCGGATCGGACTCTTTGACGAGACGAATATCGATTTCGGCCGTTGCCTTCGGTGGAATGATGGTCCGCGCCTCATCACCAACCCAGGCGGCACGTATCCCGCGCACGTTGAGGGACGGATACTGAAGAGCTTCCTGCAACGACGGAGCGACGGCGTCCGCTCGAGCAACACCGGCGCTGGCCAGGATAGCCGCCTCGTCATCCGGTACCGCCTCCAGTAACTCGCGAACAGCAGGCGTGATTTCGATACCGTCGTAGAAGCCGTCCAGCGTCACCCGGCCCGCCTCGTCTTTGAGCGACGCGATGATGCGCGCCAGGTCGAACACGGGATTCGGCAGGAAATTTCCATAGTGGCCGCTGTGTTGTGCGACCTTCGGCCCGTAGGTCTCGAGCGTGACCGTCACAATGCCTCGAGCGCCAAATTTGACGGTCGGTCGATTCGAGGCATGCGGCGGCCCGTCGAAGATCAACAGGAAATCGGCGGCCAACAGTTCCCGGTCGCGCTTCACGGCCGGCGCCAGGTTCGGAGACCCCATCTCTTCCTCGGTATCGATCAGCACCTTCAGGTTGTATTGCGGCGCTGCATCCAGTTCGTCGAGCAACTGCATGGCCATCAGAAACTGGGTCATCGGCCCCTTGGAATCGGATGCGGACCTCGCAAACACGCGCCACTCCGGATCAAATCTCTCTGCCAGGGAGTCCCAGGGAATCGGCCGCCACTGGCCGAGTTCATCCCGTTCCTTGAGCACCGCAGCATAGGGATCCGGTTGCTCCCAGGCCGACGGGTCGACAGGCTGCCCATCCGCCTGGAGATAGACCAGCACGGTCTTTTTCGCACCGGGAACGAGACGCTGGGCCAGTAGCGCGGGACTACCGTCGGTCGGGATCTGCTCGGTTTCGAACCCCCGGCCTGCAAACGCGCCTTCCATCCAGGTAACGAGACGCTCGATGTCCTCGGCGTATACGGCATCGTTCGGCAGTGCGAGGAATTCGCGGTACAGGCTCACCGCCGCATCCCTGTTGGCCTCGACCGTATCCCGTATGGTGACTGGATCCGGAGCCTGCGCCACGGCAACCAGAGGCAGCACTATTGCCGCCGCAAAAAACCATTGATTGTGTACTTTTCTCATGCGCCGACTCTACACCGGGCCAAAGAAAAAGGCTGCCCCAAACGAGGCAGCCTTTTTCCGTTTACTCGACTTCTAACTGGCTACGGCTTCAGCCGATCGACCACACCCAGTACGATGACTGTCGCGGCAGCTGCAAGGAACAGGCCGTTGACGCCGGCCAGTGCAGTTGTAATAAAGCCGCCCACCGCCGGAATTGCACCGAGACCACCATGAGCAATATTCAATGCAATTGCAGCAACGAGAAACCGGTTCCGGTCATCTTCAGCGATGTACCAGGCACCGGCGATACCGAGAACTGCCACGATTGCGGCGCTGTACGGAATTGCTACAAATGCCGCCACGATGGCGAATATCACGCCAACTAACTTGACGATTTTATCTACACCCATGTGTTTATCCCCTTAGTTGCTAATTCTAGTTTTTATCCAGCAAGCTGCTTTTTATTGTGTTGCAGCACCGCGAGCCGCGGTTGGAAAAGTCTAGCAGGAAATTACGAATATTGTTTTTTATTAAAAAACAATAATCTATACAATTATTCTTGAAATTACTTGTAAAAATATTCCGGTTTTTTGGCGGCTGTTCAGGCCAATTTCTTAAAATCGCACGAGCGCCGAACCCCACGTAAAACCGGCGCCGAATGCCTCGAAAAGGAGCAGTTGTCCGCGCTGAATCCGTCCGTCGCGGACGGCGGTATCAAGCGCTAACGGGATCGAGGCGCTCGAGGTGTTGGCGTGTTCGTCCACGGTCACGACAACGCGGTCCATCGGGAGGTCCACTTTCTTCGCCGCGGCAGCAATGATCCGCAGATTGGCCTGGTGCGGCACGAGCCAATCGAGATCGTGCTTATCCACGTTATTGCCGTCCAGCGTCTCTTGTGCCATGGAGCCGAGTGTTCCGACCGCTTTGCGGAAAACGGCGTTTCCCTGCATCTGGATATAGGCTTCACCGGCACGGACCGCCTCATAGTTGCTCGAAATACCCCATGGAACCTCGAGCAGATCCTCGAATTCGCCGTCTGAATGGATGTGAGTGGAGATGATGCCGGGCTCATCGGAGGCTTGCAGGATGACGGCGCCCGCCCCGTCACCAAAGAGCACGGCGGTGCTGCGATCTTCCCAATTCGTGAGCCGTGACAAAATTTCGCTGCCGATGACGAGCGCCGTCGTCGCACCGCCAGTCTCAATCTGTCGCCTGGCCAGGTCGAGTGCGTATATGAACCCGGAACAGGCCGCCTGTATATCCATGGCCGGGCATCCGCGAATGCCGAGACGGCGCTGCAGAATACAAGCCGTGCTCGGGAAGATCTTATCCGGCGTCACGGTCCCGACTATGATCAGGTCGATATCGGTGACTTCGATGCCGGCCATTTCGATCGCCTGCCCTGCCGCAGCCAATGCCATATCGGAGCAGGTCTCGTCTTCTGCCGCAGTGTGCCGGCGGCAGATCCCGGTGCGCTCTCGAATCCACTCGTCCGATGTGTCCATCATCTTCTCGAGATCTTGGTTTGTGACCACTTTCTCGGGCAGATAGCTGCCTGTGCCGGCAATGCGTGAATAGGTCATAGGGGGGTTCCTAACTGCTCTGGCGCAGGAAGTCAGCAATTTCTCGTAGCGTGGGATGGTCGAAGATATCACTAATATCGAGCTTGCCGGGATATCGCTCATCCACGGCGAGTGCGATCTCGGTCAGGGTCAGTGAGCTGATGCCGACTTCGAACAGGTTGTCGTCCGGGCCGATGATGCGCTCTTTGGAGTGTTCGCGGCAGATCAGCTCGAGCTCCGCGACGAGCGGATCCGAATCGACGCTCTCTTCCGAGACATCTGGCGCGAGTTTCGCCAGGACCTCGCGATATTCGCCATCGAGATAAGCGTTGAGCAACGCTGCGCGCTGCACTTTGCCGCTGGTCGTCTTCGGAATCTTCCGCACCGGAATCACATGGTCGACCTCGAGTCCCGTGTGTTCACCGATGCGCTCGACGACCTTTCTCGCAAGAATCTTGAAGGTATCGAGATCGCGCCGAAACAGCGTGAAGACGAGCAGCTCCTCGGTCTGGCTCTCTTGCGTCCTCGTGCCAGCCACCACGACCTTGCCGAGATCCAGTCCCTCGACCTCGGCCGCGATTTCCTCGATATCGTGCGGATAGTAATTCTGCCCGTTGACAATGATGATGTCCTTCGACCGTCCCGTAATGACGAGATCGCCTTCGACGAAGGCGCCCACGTCACCGGTACGAAGCCAGCGGTCAGCGGTGAACAGGTCCGCAGTTGCCGCCTCATCGCCGTAGATGCGCTCCGTTACGCTCCCGCCGAGCAGCTGTATGTTCCCTACCCGGCCGTCATCGAGCACATTGTCCTCATCATCCGCAATACGGATCTGGACATCGCGCATAGCCTGCCCGACCTTCACGAAACTCACGGCATCATCGTCACCGAGATCCGCCGTCTCGAACGGCTCACCCACGCGCAGCGAGTGACGGTGTACGACGACCCGGGCATACTCGCTGCCAACTTCCGGCATCGAGACACCCACGGTCGCTTCGGCCAGCCCATAGACCGGAAACATCGCGGTTCGCTTCAAGCCACAGGGCGCCAATGCCTCGAGAAATTCCTCGCATAGCGAGTAAGAGATCGGCTCGGCGCCGTTCAGTATCAACCTGACGCAGGACAAGTCCGCGTTCGGCAAGCCCTTGCGCTCGAACAACTTGAGGAAATGTTTATAGCCAAAATTCGGTGAGCAGAGTTGTGTGGCCCGCAGCTCGTCGGCCTTGATCATCCACAGCAAGGGCCTGCGAACAAACGCATTCGTGTCCATGACCGCGTGGTTCATACCGGCCGCGAGTACGCTCAGGTGGTAGCCGATGAGGCCCATGTCGTGTGTCAGGGGCATCCAGCTGAGGCTGACATCGTCTTCGCACCATCCCGTGCCCTCGACGATAGCCCGAATGTTGATGCACAAATTGCGGTGCGTCAGGCAAACGCCCTTCGGATCGCTCGTCGACCCCGACGAGTACTGGATAAACGCGAGATCGTCGGGAGATGCCGCGTAGATCTCGCCGTTCTCACCCGGTACGATATCGCTCATCCGCGCCGAGCGCGATTCGAGAATACCCGTGATCTCATCGAGCTTGTTGTCCCCGCAAAACTCCAGCAATCGCTCCAGCAGCTCCGACTCGGTAAACAGAGTGGCATTTTCAAGCTGGCGGAGAATGCGAAACAGCTTGTGACGGTGCTCGTCACTGATGCCCACCGCGACCGGTACCGGCACGATCCCGCCGAGTATGGCCGCCCAGTATGCTACGACGAATTGCTCGTTAGACCTGGTGAAGACCACGAGCTCATCACCCTGCTGCATGCCACGCGCCTGCAGCGAGCCCAGCAAGGCCGATGCGCGCTCCCACAGACTGGCAAACGTCACGACGCTTTCGTCATCCTCGCCATCGATGAAGCGAATGTGGCGGTCCCTGCTCCTGGCGTCGGCCAGCAGATCGATGAGTGTGTCGTAAAGTTGCATGTCTTCCAGGGGCAGAAAAGAGGCGCAATATTACATTGACCGGCGCTGAACCGGTACTGCAAACTCGCCGCAGCAATGCTGGCAACGTCGTGATCCGGAATGCAGAACTGTATCTCATACCGAGGGAAGTGCGGCTCGCTGATATAGAGTCTCATCGGCTGAACATTCAGCGACGAGTCAGGTCTGTTATGAAAGAATGTAAGTCAAAGCTCAACAGCCCTTTAGGTCAGGCCTTGAACCGCAAATTCTGTCTGCTGCCGTTACTGATCTGCCTGGCTCTGCCTGCCTGGGCGGAGACGCCGCTCACACCGCACGCAGCGCGTTACAAGGTCAAGATCAGCGTACTTGGCGGCGAGCTCAATACGCAGTTGCGTCAGACTGCGACCGGCTTTGAGGCGACTCACGTTATCCGCGCGACGGGTATGACGCGGCTGTTCACGAGAGGCCGGATTGCAGAGACTTCGGAGTTCGACGTCGCGCCGGACGGCGTCAAGCCGAGGCACTATACGTCGCGCGATTCGCTGACCCGCGACAAGATCAACGCCGACATTGATTTTGACTGGGACGCCGGCGAAGCGCGTGGCACCGTCAATGGCGAAGAGCTGGTATCAGCAATCAACGGTCTCGTCCACGACCGCGTTTCGATCCAGTATGAGGTCATGCAAGACCTGCTAAACGGCGAGCCGAGCGAGTTGTACACGATGTTCGAAGTGGACCGGCTGCGCCCCGTCAATATCACGATGCTTGGCGAAAAACAGGTCAATGTGCCTGCCGGGAAGTTTCATGTCATCGGCATCCGCCACCAGGCTGAAGGCAGCAAGCGGGCAACAACACTGTGGTGTTCCGAGGCGCTGGGTTACCTGCCCGTCGTCATCGAGCAGCATCGCAAGGGAGAGTTGCGCGTTCGCGCGACCCTTCTCGAATACATACCCGAAACGGGTGGTTGATATCAGCTCAACGTAATGGCCAGCTGCAGGACCAGGAACATGCTTGCCGTCACGAGTCCGCTCAGCAGCAGGCAGGCCAGCCACCTGGCGATATAGCCCGCATGTGCGTACCCGATGAACACGGGAGCGGCGGGCAACATAGCCAGGAAGGTTAACGGGTATATGACAGCGGCAACCCGCGGATAGCGAAACGCCCAGCTGCGTAGCTCGGGTTGCGCACGCACGGCATTGGCAATGTCGTCGAGGTTTCCCAGCATTGCGCGGGCATCTTCACACGCTGTCAGTCGATCGGCACCGTCACTCAAGCCCTGTTCGACCAGGTCGTCAAAATGGTCTTTGAGCTCTGCGACCGTGCGACGGACGTGGCGCGGGGCAACGCCCCAACGCAGCAATCGTGACCGCAGTCTCGACAGATCGATGTCATGCATGGCCCGGCGCCTCGAGAACGTTTGCGATGCCGCCCTGAATGCGTCGCCAGTCGTTCTGCAGTTTCTCGAGTCGCTGGCGTCCCTTCTTCGTCAGCGAGTAATAGACACGGGTGCGACCGCCGACGGCCTTGCGTTTCGATCTGAGCGCGCCGTTACGTTCCAGGGAATGGAGAACCGGGTAGATGACACCCTCGCCCAGCGTTATCGCCTCACCGGTCGCATCGCGAATCGAGCGCACGAGTTCGTACCCATACATCTCGTTTCGATCCAGCAGGCGGAGCAGGAGTAGCTCGGGGACACCACTCATGAACGGAGGGTTGCTTTGCGCCATGGGGTTGCCCTTCAGTCGTTAAGCCATACCAATATACCTTGAACTAAAAGGTATAACAAGACTTACTTTTTGGTTCTAGGTATGTACACTATACCTATAAGTTCGAGGTATCTAACCAATGCGGGGTTGACGCCCCGCCCGGGCGGCGGTCATTGGAAAGCCTTTCCTTCCCGCCGGGCCGCCTGATTGGCCGTCGCCCTTTTTCCCGTTAGTTGCGGTCGAATTCCTGCTTTACGTTGAGTTCGTCCCGCCCCTGGTGAACGATGCGAATCGCGCGAATCATGGAACCGCTCGCGTCGATTCGGTAGGACTCGATCAGCATCGCCCCTTCCTTGTCCCGCGTCTCGATAACATAGGCGCCGTTCTCCCAACCGGACACGCGATCGGCTTCCACGGGCCCGACGCGGACCGTGCGCTGCTCACCGAAGCGATATTCTTCGACAACCGACCGATTGAAGCTGATGAACAGGCCGTGTTCAGTCTGTGTAAGCTTGAGATCTTCGCCGGTCTCGAGGAATACGTGAACCTGGACGTCTGAAGACCGGCGCTGGCTGACTTTTCGTCCGGAAACCAGGCTCTCGTCCGCGCCCGTGACCCGGCGTTCCGCATCGGTGATTTGTCGGGCACTTTGTTGACTGTCAGCGCGCAACCGCCACTGACCGGACAAATCCATGCCTGTCGGGACCGTCGCCGATTTTGGCGGCAACGGTGCCTGCGTACTGCAAGCACCGAGCAAGGCGGCGGTGCAGATCGCCAGCAACGCGCTCCTCATGCCGTCCGCTTCTTGGGTAATGGAATGAAGTCGGTCTCGCCCGGCACTTTATCGAAGCGGTCCTCGTTCCAGTCGCGTTTTGCTTGCTCGAGGCGTTCGCCGGAACTGCTGACAAAATTCCACCAGATAATTCTGTCGCCTTCGAGTGTATCGCCGCCGCAGATCATGACATGGGCGCCATCAGCAGTTGTTATCGTTCCACTGCTTTCATTCTCCAGCACTGCGAGCACACCCGATGACACCGTCACTCCATCGAGCTCTATGCTGCCGTCAACGACGTAGATGCCCGTTTCCTCTGCATCGGGCAAGTCGAGGCTGGAGCCCGGCTCCATTCTCGCCTCGACATACAGCGTCTCGCTGGCCGCCTGTACGGGCGATGTTTCCCCGTACGCCGTACCAATGACCACGGTAACCGCCACACCATCCAGGCTTACCGTCGGAATCCCTTCCGAACCGTAATGCTCGAAACGCGGTTCGTCTTCCTCGTGCTCGAGTGGCAGCGCCACCCAGGTCTGCAGACCATGCAATTTCTGCCCGCTCTCGAGTATCTCTGGCGTGACCTTTTCGGAATGCACAATACCGCGCCCGGCTGTCATCCAGTTGACTTCGCCCGGGCGAATCGGCTGCACGTACCCCAGGCTGTCCCGATGCAGGATCTCACCCTCGAAGAGGTAGGTAATCGTCGCGAGTCCGATGTGCGGATGCGCGCGCACGTTGACGCCGGTTCCAGGCGGAAATTCGGCCGGACCCATGTGGTCGAAGAAAATAAACGGACCGACTCTCTGGCGACGTTCATCGGGCAATGCCCGACGTACCGTGAACTCCCCCAGATCCTTGGTTGCCGGCTCTATCAGCAATTCGATGGCGTTATTTCTTTCCATGCCTCCTCCATTCAGCTAACTGTCCTCCCCAGGCGGCGCGAGAACGAATTCGATGCTTCAACCTCGATGTCGCCCAGGCCAAGCCAGTCTTTGAGCGCATGTAATTCTGCCGCAAGGCAGCCACTACAATGTTCGACGTCAATGCTGTCTTCCCCGTGCGCATTGAGAACAAGCAGCTTGCTGGCCTTGCGGTCTGCCTTGAGATCCACTCGCCCGACGATTCTATCGCCTACACGAAACGGCAGCACGTAGTAGCCCCAGCGGCGCCTGGCGGCCGGAACGTAAATCTCAATTCGATAGCGAAAGTCGAACAGGCGCTCGGCACGCGGCCTGAACCAGACGACAGGATCGAAGGGCGACAGCAGCGAAAAACCCTCGATCTTGCGAGGTATTCGGGCGTCCCTGGCCAGGTATGCCTGCTGATTCCACCCTGCGACCTCGACCGGCCACAAGTCCCCGTTCTCCACGAGATTTGCAACCAGGGGCGCCGCGACTCGCGGTGACAGGCGGTAGTAATCCGCAAGGTCGTGCAAGGTGGCGACGCCAAGAGCCCTGCTCGCGAGCCTCAGTAACTCCACTTGTGCATCTGCCACTGACAAGCTGCGTTCGAGGTGCTCCCTGGGCAGAACGCGCTCTGGCAGATCATAGACGCGTTGAAAATTGGGAAGCCGGTGGCTCACGACGAGGTCGCCACGAGCAAAGTGATACTCGAGGGCCCAGCGAGGTATTGAACGATGCCAGTCGCCGGGTTTGCGCTTGGGGCCCGGCGCGGGGGGCAAATCGCCGGCGGTCAGCGCCCCGTCGCGTTGGACCTGTTTGAGGACTGCATCGAGATAGGACGCTCGACCGCGCAGCTTTCGCAGCGGGTTGTACTGGTGCATTTCATAGGACTGGCGCCGATACTCGAGCAACGGCCAGCTGCTGACCGGAACGATAGAGGCTTCGTGCGCCCACTGCTCCGTATACTCTCGCCTCCCATAAGCCAAGTGCTCGAAGCGCTGCCGGTCGTAGGCACCGAGACGCGACCAAAGGACGAGAAACTGCGCCGGCATCAATACGTTGACGTAGTCGAGCTGGAGCAGTCCGAGCGTATCGACGACACGCCGAAAATGCCGTGCATCGGGTTGACCGGATGGTCGCGGCCGGTCGAAGCCCTGTGCCGCCAGGGCGACACGCCGCGCTTCGGCGGGTGACAGTCGGACACGTCTCATCATTCAAGCGATGCTTTTTTGTGACACAAGTCTCAGTTCCTAGCGTAATTCGGTCCAGGACAGCCGGTTATGTGAATGCGGCCACATAATGGGGGACGCGAATTCAGCAGAGTAGGTTCGGTCCCAACCAGATTCAACTGGCGAGAGAGATCATGCAGTTATTTAGCATCATTTTCGAAAGGCTACCGATGGTGTGGTTCCTGCTGGGCCTGCTGTTCAACGCGCTGGCCCTTTACGTGGGTTTCGAAAACAAGATGTCGTTTATTTACTGGGCCGGCGGTTGGGCCTGCTGCGTGTACGGACTTGCACTTTATTTCCTGCAGCATCGCGAGCGCCCGCGGCAGTCTGCCAAGACGCGCCTGTCGCCGAACTTCATTTCAGTCGGCGCCACGAACATTGCGCCAGAGATTCCGAAGTCCGAAGGCGAGGCGACCCCAGAGGAAACTCCGGCAGACTGATCCTGCACTACTCCTCGCGCCCCAAGATTCGTTAGTATCGGGGCGTTGTTCGCAAATCTAGCTTGCCCCATGAACCGACTGTGCCGTCTTTTCGGTTTCGCGCTATTGCTGATATCTGGCAGCCTGCCGGCCGACCAATCCGCCGTCGAGGGCCGCTGGCTGACACAAGATCGTGACGGTTGGATCCGCATCACGTTGGTTGGCGGCACGCTCGAAGGCAGTATCGCCGGAGCGCCGCCGGGGAGCCCCAGCGAGCGCGAGTTTGATGAATTCAACCCGGATCCGGCGCTGCGAGGTCGGCGCCTCGACGGCCTGACCATAATGACCGGTTTCGAGTATGCGGGCGACGGCCGCTGGAGAAACGGCACGGTATACGACCCGAACAGCGGCAAAACCTACAAGTGCACGGTGACACTGCTCGACGCCGATACGCTCAAGATCCGCGGTTACATTGGCGTCTCTCTGTTCGGCAGATCCGAGACCTGGACGCGCGATGACCCTGATCCAGATTCCAACTGAGCAGACCACAGCCGCCACCGACTTGCTGATAGCGGTCCTGGCAATTGCCAGCGCCAATTACCTCAGAAAACGAGGTCCTGGTGAACTGCGCGGACGCCTTTGGCGCATTGTCTTTCTGCTTCTTGCCGTCGCCAGCTTGCTCGGAGCAATCGGTCACGGTCTTGTTCTTGGTCGCACGGTCTACATTGTACTGTGGTGGGGTGCGTACCTGGCGCTTGCCCTCCTTGTCGCCGCATTCCTGCTGGCGACGATCAGGGACCTGGCGGGCGATGCGCGTGCACGCCAGGCACTTCCTTTCCTGGTTGTTGTTGCTATCGGATTCTTTGGCTACTTCGCACTGGATCCGGACAACTTCCTGCCTTTTATCCTGTATGAATCGACCGTCATGATCCTGGCCCTGGCAGGTTATATCCGTATCGCAATCCGTGGCGATATGCCGGGCGCCACCTGGATTGCCGCTTCGATCACGGTAAATATTCTGGCAGCCCTCGTTCAGGCAGGCGGATCATTGCAAGTCACGGTGATCTGGACCTTCGACCACAATGGCATTTTTCACCTCGTGCAGATCCTGGCGATGGGAATGTTGGTCTATGGACTGCGCTGTCCCGGTGAGTGCCCCACGGAGTAGTTGCGGCCCCTTTTTGGAAGTAGTTATCAGCAGGTTGCACCACGTGGCATCGTGCGATGACGCTTCCGCATATTCAGCAATAATCAGCGAATTTCAGGCTAAAACTTCGGTAGCCGCAATCGAATAGCGACTTATAGTCACGTCAGACTGGGCTAAAATGACGGCTAATGACCCAAAAGGGTCGGCCCTATTTGAGACAGGGAATCTGGTATGTATGTTGGCCACTACGCGGCGAGTTTGGCGCTCAAACGATTTGAAAAGCGGGCATCGCTAGGCGTCCTGTTCCTCGCGGTGCAGTTTGTAGACATTGTTTTCTTTCCACTGGTGTTACTTGGCATCGAACGCCTGAACATTGTGGAGAACTTCACTCAATCTACGCATTTCGAACTCGAGTACATGCCCTATACGCACAGTCTGCTTGCATTTCTGATTTGGTCTGGCCTGGCTTATGCGCTTTTTCGATGGGTGATTGTAAAGAGCCATTCGGTGGCCGTGGTCGTCGCGTTGGCCGTCATGTCGCATTGGCTGCTCGACGTTATCGTGCATACGCCAGATTTGCCGATATGGAATGACGCGTCGCCCAAACTCGGGTTAGGTCTTTGGAATAATGCGATCGCGACCTATGCGCTTGAGGCAGCCCTGTTGCTGGCGGGCCTCTGGCTGTACCTGCGATCGACAAGTGCCTCGACAAGGACGGGAAAGTACGGCATGACCATTTTTGTGTTGGCGCTCTTGCTGGTGAACATCGCAAACATTTTTGGACCGCTGCAGGGCGACAGCACTGTGGTTCTTGCAAGCACAGCTGTTGCGAGCTACTTGCTATTTGCAGCTGCCGCGTTCTGGCTAGATACGAAGCGGTCCTAGCGGTATTACGCCCGCTCACAATTAGCCAAGCGTACCGTGATGTCATGACCCTGTTCGAATATTTAGCAGTCGCGTTCTCAATTGTTCTCGGATTTAGTTTTACACATCTTCTGGGCAACGTCAGAAGCGTTTTCGATCCCGATCGAAGATATTCAGTTCACATTGGTTTTTTCTTCTACCTGATTTTGCTACACCCGCAACTTTGGTGGGCACTGTGGGACCTTCACGACGACGCGCCATGGAACATTTTCACCTTTTTCTTCACGCTTGCCGGACCCGGGATTCTTTACCTCATGTCGACGTCCGCTGTGCCAATCGATCGGACGCAAAGTCCATCTTGGGAAGATCACTTTGTCTCGTCTCGGCGCTGGATCTACGGTTTTACTGCTGCTTACGCGATTTGGGGTATCGGCGTGGTTTTTTGGGTCTTTGGCGTCCCTCTGCTACACCCGTATCGAATCGTTCAGGTTTCAATTCTCATCGTAACGATTTCAGCTGCACTGCTGCCATCTTCTCGGATGGACCGGTTTGCCGTGACGATGCTGCTGATCATCTTAATTGGCGGACAGCTCCTCTTTCGCATTAACCCTGGCGGGTACTTCGCTGGATAGTACGACGAGAGATTACCGTGCGGTGGGTCCAGGCCGCTATTCAGCCAGGCTTCCACTGCAGCGCCATCGGTTCGATAAGTAAGCCCCCAGAAGAAACCGATTTCATGCCGATTCGTACTCGGTTCGTACTGCGTTAGGACGCGGTTCGAGTCTTGCCGGCAGCCGTTGAGTATCCATAAAAGAACCAACCAACCGGGAGACGAATTATGCTGATCCTACCGAACCAAGTTAGCGGCACCAGGACATTGATTATCTTGGCATTCACCTGGGCCCTGTTCGCAGCCTTCGCAACGGAATCAAGTGCACAGGGCTGGGAACTGCGGACTACTACGATAGCCGTTCCAGGCACCTATGAGATCGAAAACGGGAGTATCGAAAAAGCCATCCGAATCTCTGAAGTCCAGTTGTCACACGCGTCGCAGCGAGAAAAAGTAGCGGTGCTCAATAATCTATGCATTGGCCACATCCTGCGCGACGATCTGGAGACGGCACTTGTCTACTGTGACAAGGCCATCGATCGCCCGAACGAAAAAACAGTCAGTTATAACAACCGCGGAGTGCTCAAAGCACTGCAAGGAGATGTCGAGGGCGCAATGCGGGACTTCGAGAAAGCAGCGATGATCGACTGCCTCGGTGAGTGCAGTGCGGCTGCAACTGTCCCACGGGACCTGCCTCGGCCAGTCGCCAGACGCAATCTTTCGAAAGCCGAGTATGTCGTGGAATTGGCACGAACTGCAGGCGATGAGGCGTTTACAGCCCGCGTCGACGAGTAACGAACGCAAACCCTGAGCGGCCGGCGCCTGCCGGCCGCTTTGCCGCTGCCGTGCTAAAATTAGTGTCTACGCGGCTGAACTACCAACGATGGCATCCTGGCACGCAGATTTTAATGTTGGCGAGTGGCGGGTCAGCCCGAAGCTCCACAACATTAGCAAGGAAGGAAAAACCGTCGTCGTAAAGCACAAGTCGATGGCGGTGCTCGTCTCTTTGGCGGATGCCAATGGCGACGTCGTTTCCCGCGACGACATTATGGACATGGTATGGCCCCGCATGGCGGTCACGGACGATGTACTAACCCAGAGCATCGTCGAGCTCAGAAAAGCGTTCAATGACGACGCCAAACACCCCAAGTTCATTGAGACGATACCCAAAGTCGGTTTTCGTCTACTCGCATCCGTCTCGCAGATAAGTGAAGACCAGGCTCAGAAATCCTTGTTCCCCACTGATGGATCCAAGCACGCGGATCGCGGCTTGCCAAAGCAAGGTTTTTTTCATGCTGCCACGGTGTTGCTCTTTATCGTATTCGCACTGTGGTTTCTTCTCGGCAAAGAAGAAAATGTCAGGCGGCCTGTCATTACGGTCGAAGAAACCCCGACTATGGTCGTATTGCCCTTCGTGAATTTGAGCGACGACCCGGATACCGACTACTTTTCGGACGGTCTGTCCGACGAGATTCGCAACCTGCTCTCAGAGACTGGCGGACTGAAGGTTATCGGCCGAGCGTCGTCATTTGCGTTCAAGGGGAAAAACGAAGACCTGCGCGTGATCGGGAGTACGCTCGGCGTGCAGAACGTGCTCGAAGGAACCGTACGCACCACGGGCGACCAAGTACGCGTTACCGCTCAGTTAATCGATGTATCGGATGGCACGCAAGTCTGGTCGGGCAACTTCAACAGAACAATGACCGACATCTTTGCAATGCAGGATGATATCGCCGCCGCCATAATCGCTGCTCTGCACGTAAATATAGGCATGGCACCAACGCGTGGACGCCCAACCGAGAGCCTCGAAGCCTATACATTATTTCTCAAGGCCAAAGCTTCAATTCATCCCAAAGAAACGCGAAGCGCGGAGAGCAACTTGAAGGCGGCTATCGAGCTTGATCCTGACTTTGCGGAGGCCTATGAATTGCTCGCATGGGTCTATTGGAATCAAGTCGCAGAGGTTATTGCGCCGTTAGAGGCGCAGGCGCTGACGGTTGCGGCCGCGACCGAAGCGCTTTCCCGAAATCCAGATCTCGTATTTGCGAGAGCCTTGCACCTGTCGTCTAGTGGTGAAGCCAATTCATTCCTCGAAATTTTGCAGGCATACGAGCAAGCGGTTTTCAGGCAACCCTATAATCAGGCCGCTCATTCAGCTTTGATTTTCGATTTGGTGGAATGTGGATATCTTCAGGAGGCTCTGAGCATTGCAAAGCGATCTGTTGAAATTGATCCGTTGTCACTCGCGGCGAATTCCGACTTGATACATGTGCTGTACGCCACTGGACAGACCGCAGAGGCAGAAGCTTTGCTAAAAGTTTTTGAAGAGTTGAGTCCCATAGCAGCCAATTGGATCAGGGGCGATTGGAGTCTGGCAGCTCAGCAAGATGACATCGCCATCGCGCATTATGAGGCGCATTTGCGGCAACATGGCTTGCCAAGTGGCTGGGTCAGGGAAACGGTAACGGCCGCCCGTAATCCTGCGACAGGGCAGGCATATCTCGATCGTCGCATCCCGCAAATCATAGCGAGCATGCCGCAAGAGGATGCACACGGCTGGCGGCAATCCTTGAATAAATGGTATCTGTTGTTCGGATTCGCTGATCGACACATCGAGCTTATTTTCGATTATGAAATGGCCCCCATAATCTGGTCGACTGCGGACGAGCTTGTCTTTGACGCAACCGTATTCCGGCACCTTGGTTTTACAGCACATCCGAGGTATCTCGAGATCGCTCAATCGCTTGGCATTGTTGACATATGGGATCAGCGCGGGGCTCCGGATTTCTGCAAGAAACTGGACGGCCAGTGGGTGTGCGAGTGATCGACAGCAGATTTTCAAAAGTACCGATCTCCAGCCAAGCCAATAACTGATTTGCATGAAAGCCGACGTTCACTTCTGGGCTTTCGGAATTGATTTTTGGAAACATCCGCTAACCACCGCGAAAGCCGACATTCACTTGGATTGAGCTAAAATGACCGCTAGTGACCCGAAGCAGACGTTTTGGTTTTCAAGTCATTCACCACGTCTGCCCGATTCGGAGAAACTCCAGTGACCAAACTTAAACAGGCGAATCAATGGGTTTCCTTAGCGACAAACGTTGCGGTCGTAGCTGGTCTCATCGTTTTGATCGTTGAGATAAACCAAAACACGGTAGCACTTGAAAACCAAATCGATGTGGCAATTTATGCAGATGCTCCTATTGTCATGCTTGCGGAGCATCCTGATCTGGCAGAACTTCATGTGCGATCGGAATCAGAGGCATGGGATAGTTTTTCACCGGTCGAGCAAGAGCGTTTGAGTGCACTTTGGGCATTATCTCTTGATTCGGCGGAACTTCAATTTCGACTTAGGCAACGTGGGAGCGAGCAGTTAACGGCGGAGAACATGGTATTTCCGCAAAGGCTTCTGAATCGAGACTCATTTAGGACCTTTTGGCGGGAGGCTGAGGGTTCGGGTGTCCTCGACCCCGAGTTCGTCACTTTTTTCAACACCTACATGATGAAGTTCGGCAACTAACCCGGAACGTCCGCTTTTGGCCGTAAGCGGCCGGCCACCTGGCTTAGAGCAGAATGACCGCTACTGACCCAAAGCGGTCATTCACCAGCGTCAACTGTGAGTGGAGTATGGGCATACTGGTCCAGATTACTCAGCGACATGTGCTCGAATGACGATACTGTTGGTGCCAAGTAAGATGGTGTTTCACTTCCTAAGACTGGAGGGGAATGGCTATGACTATTCAAGACCTTGGGGCCGTGGGTGAATTCATTGGCGGTATCGCCGTTGTAATTACGCTCATCTATCTCGCGGTGCAAATCAAGCAGAACACCAATGTTCACGCATCGCTTATTCGGCAGAACTTCTACGATGCCACGCAACATATGATGTTACATGGCGTGGAGTCGTCGGAGTTCAATGAGTTGTTTAACCGAGCGTGGAGTACGAACGATTCTCTGACTGACAGTGAGCGAACCCAGATCTGGCGGCATATGCAAGCGATATTCATGGGTTACCAGGGATTTTTTGAGCAGTACAAATCTGGTGCGCTGCCTGAGCAGGACTGGGCGCTGATGAGGAAAATTCTAACGACTTTCTGGTTAGCGGACGGCAAGGGAAAGAACGAGGCTTGGGAACTGATGTCGCGTGGCAGATTTTTTAATGAGGACTTCTTGGTAGAAATCGACAGCCTAAAAGAGGGAGCGATGCAATTTCGGCAACAGCTAGAGGAACGGGGATTGCAACTTTAGGCGCGGGAATGACGCTGTTACTGTGGCCACGGCAAAAATAGTCTTGTCGATCCAGATATGTCCGCTTCTGGCCGTAAGCAGCCCCCGGCCCATTCTCAGCTACAATGATCGGTAATGACCCAAAGCGGCCGTTGGCTAGATCTGGACTACAATAGCTGGCATCAACTCATGCGGTCGCTGTTTTACGCAGCCACTACGCAGGTTGGTGGCGATTCAACTGAAAAAGGGAATAGAAAATGAGAATAATCACACAAGCAGTCTGTGCATCGTTGTTGGTTTTGCTCTCCACCGGTGCTTACGCTCAGAGCGCCGCTGAGAAGGAGGCATTGGATGTCATTGAGAGGTATTGGCAGGCTCGAAATAGCCAAGACTTCAAGACACAAGCAGATTTGACCAGTAGTAAGGGCACTTTGGATGCTAACTCTGATGGCAGTTTTTTCCGTACAAGCCCCAAGGCGAGCGCCGAAGAACTTGCAGAGATTCAGCTTGGGTCGCAAACAACGAGGGTCTTTTATGCAGAAGCTACGGAGCTTGGTGACAACGTCGTGATGGTCCGGTACTACCTTGAGGGTGTCGTAGAGTCACCTGAGGGAACGGTACCGAATTACCGTACCCGGGTAACTACGGCGTTGGTCAAAGAGTCGGGCGGTTGGAAATTGCGGGCCTGGCACTTTTCGCCTTTGCACGACGGTGGTCGCCACTTGACGTCCAAGTCTGACTTCGAGGAATAGAGACACCGCGCTCTCGGCGATTCCGAACAGAAGAGGGGCACTTCGGTGCCTCTTCTTCTTGCGAGCGGCTATGACCGCCCAGCGCCGAAGCTACTGCTTTCGCCAACGGTTCTAATATGGCCGCTTCTGGCCGAAAGCAGCCCTTTGCTATCAGCCGGATTACTTAATTTGAACGACCGCTTTTGGTCAAACCAGACGTTCTACATTTGTGGGAAAGTGCCCGACTCTATTGGCGCCTTCACATAGAGTAGTTTCGCGGAAATTCCGGCGCGGAGGGGTTGCGAGATTGCTTCAATATTCTCGCATTGACAGCTCGTCTGCTACGACAGCATCAGCTTCAATCTCCACAAGCATTCGCGGATCGATAAGGCGACTAACCTCGACCATCGTGGTCGCGGGCATAATTTCGCCGAATGCTTCGCTGTGGGCCTTACCTACCTCCTCCCAGCGGTCGATATCCGTCATGAAAATGCGCGTACGAACAACATCGTCGAGGCTGGCGCCCGCTTTTTCGAGCACTTCAGCGATGACTTCGATGCATCGCTGCGCCTGGGCGTAAGCGTCGCCCTCCCCCACGAGCTCGCCATCGGGGCCTACCGAGGCACACCCGGTGACCGCGATAAACGGCCCTGTGCGTACCGCGCGAGAGTATCCGACGATCTTTTCCCAGGGGGCTGCTGAATGATATTTTGTGCGTTGCATAGTGATTTTTTACATTAATTATATATTTTAAATTGCTGTTTTAAATAACTTATTATTTACGAATAGCCAGCCCAGCGACACGGCAAGATAGGCAGCTACGGCAGGCCAAAGCGCAACGTCGTAAAACGCCGTTCCGGCCGGAACCAGGACGATTAAGCGGGCCAGTTCGGCCTGCAGCGCATACGCCCTGCCCTCGTTTAGCATGCCGATCGTCCACAACTGCACCCAGAGCATCAGGCACGGAATCACGACCGCGGCCAACCCCTCGTTGGCATAAAGCCATCCAATGCCGAGGGTTACCGCGAGTGCGACCACGAATTGCGCCAGGACGTACCCTCGCAGCCCCGGTACAGGTCGTGAGTCGTATTTTTCGAAGTGCGCTGGATCCGCGCCCACCTTCGGAAATTCGGCCGCCACGTCGGCGGGGCGCCAGCCTGTCCGCCGAAACCAGATACCGATCTTGTCGCGCCAGCGCTTGGTGCGTTTCGCATCGAACAGCAGGTAATCGTAAACCTGGAGATTTGCCCAGAACGGGTTCCAGTTGGCCAGGGGCTTGCGTACGCCGAATACGACCGGGTCGTCGTCGCGTTCGTCCTCGAATGTCCCGAACATACGATCCCAGAGAATCAGCATGCCGCCGTAGTTCTTGTCGATGTAGCGCTCGTTCTGCGCATGATGGACGCGATGATTGGACGGCGTAACCAGGATGTAGTCGAGGACACCCAGGCGCCGAACGACCTGCGTATGCACCCAGAACTGGTAGATCAGATTAATTGCGCTGACGATCAGGATAACCTCGAGCGGAAATCCCACAACGAACAGCGGCAGATAGAAAATCCAGCCAAACAGAAACCCCGAGCTTGTTTGCCGCAAGGCCGTCGACAGGTTGTAGTCCTCACTCTGGTGATGCACGGCATGCGCGGCCCAGAGAACAGAAATCTCGTGACTGAAACGGTGGAACCAGTAGTAGCAGAAGTCCCACGCGAGCGCCGCGCCCACCCACAGCACGACACCGCGCACCGAAGCGTCGAACCACTCAAGAGGCATATCGACGAGCGCAAAGTTTCGCAGGACAAGACCCCAGGCGATTAGCGGCAGGAACTTCGTGAAGTAGCCCGTCGTAACATCGAGGATTCCGGCGCTGATACTGTTGATTGCGTCATTCGCGCGAAAAAACCCCGTGCCCTTCGCCTTGTCGACGATCAGCTCAATGAGGACCGCGAGCAGAAAAAATGGTGCGGCAAGCGCGATGAGATCCATGCGTTACATCCGGATAGCTCTCGTAAGCATAAAGCCAATATAAAAACAGGCAAAACCGCCAATCAACGTCGCCGCAAAATACGCAAATGACTGTATGAGCTCGTTGCGCTGCAACATCGTGTGCATTTCCATGACGAGCGCCGACAAAGTCGTGAAGCTGCCGCAGAATCCTATCGCAAAAAGCAATCGATACTGGTCCGGGATGAAGCCAGCCTCGTTGAACCAGGCCGCCGTCGCGACGAGCTGAGCGATGATGCCCATGACGAGGCAGCCGAACAGATTTGCGCTCAGCGTGCCCCAGGGGAATGCGATATCACGCTGCAACATCACATTCAGCGCAAAACGTGCCATCGCGCCTAGCGCGCCACCGACAGCAACAAAAAAATAGGACCAGAGTACGACGCGCACGTGTCAGGCTGCCCCGAGCCGGTCTTTGGCGGAGCGATATTCTTTCTCCATGCGCAAGACGAGGTCACGGGCGGGCGGTATGTCGTCGATACAGCCGACACCTTGACCTGCGCCCCAGATATCGCGCCAGGCTTTGGCTTTGGTCACGTTCGTCTTGCCGAAATCCATCGCGGCTCTGTCACCGTCGGGAAGATCGTCGGGATCGAGACCTGCATTGCGGATGCTGCCCTTGAGGTAGCTGCCGTGCACCCCGGTAAACAGCGACGTATAAGCAATATCGGCCGACGCGCTGTCGACGATCATTTCCTTGTAAGCCGGCGCTGCATTGCCTTCTTCGGTTGCGATAAACCGTGTGCCGATGTACGCGAGGTCGGCGCCCATTGCCTGCGCCGCCAGCACATCCGCGCCGCTGGTCATGCAGCCCGAGAGGATAATCGTGCCGTCGAACTCCTTGCGTATTTCCTTGACCAGTGCAAACGGACTGAGCGGTCCGGCATGTCCTCCGGCTCCGGCACAGACTGCGATAACCCCGTCAACGCCCTGCTCGATTGCCTTGCGGGCATGGCGCATGCTGATGACATCGTGAAAGACCACGCCACCATAGGCGTGTACCGCAGACACGATCTCCTCGGGTGGCCGCAGGCTCGTGATGATGATCGGTACTTCATGACGCACGCAGACTTCCATGTCGGCAAGCAAACGCTCGTTGCTGCGATGGGCGATCTGGTTGACCGCAAACGGCGCGACCGGATCATCCGGGTGTTCTTCAGCATAGGCGCCGGTCTCATCCTTGATGCGGCGTATCCAATCGTCGAGGGCTTCCTGGGGTCGCGCATTCAGCGCCGGAAACGAGCCCACGATGCCAGCCGTGCACTGGGCAATAACGAGATCGGGATTCGACACGATATACATCGGCGCACCGATGAGCGGCAAACGCAGGTTTCCGTCAAGAATGGCGGGTAGCGGCATGGAGGAATGCTCCAGGGTCAGCTTTTTTCGAGCATGAAGCTCGATTCGCAATCGGCGACGAGAACATCGTCGGATGCGCGCCGGATTTCGCCTTTCAGGACCACAAGCCGCCGGCGCTCGCTCTCGATCCACCCCTTGAGCTTGAGCGTCTCGCCGACCCGCGCCGGTTGCCGGTAGCGAATCTCGCAACGCGCCGTGTGCGCCTTGCGCCCCTGCTGGTAGAGGATGTTGGCCGTGACGTCGTCCAGAGCCGTGTAAATGATGCCGCCGTGCACCGTGTCCGAGAAACCCACATGATTCTCGTCCGGCGTGAACTCCGCGGTGCACTCATCGCCTTCGACATTGAATCGGATCCTGAGACCGATGGGATTATCCCGCCCACAGGCGAAACACATCGGAGCGTCTTCGATCTCGACAGACATGTTTGTCCCTAGTTGACCCGTTCCTGGATAGCAAGCATGACGTCGTTGTTATCCGCCGGCGTCACGATTACCGTGCCAAACCAGTCGCCCGGCTGCTGGTTGGGTTGTCCCGAAACCGAAACGCGGGCAATCAACTCGAACTCGGCAAACCCCGACAGGTCGCGCCCCGGGACCATGGATTCCCGATCGCCCAGTTCGACGAGAGTCGGCAGTTCCGACAGCTTCCTGCGCGTCACCGCGATCGGAGGCATGGGTTGCGCCGGATCCCTGGCAATGACAAACACGATCGCCTCGGCTGGCAGATCTGCCCTGGCCGCGGCAGACAGCGAGAGGTTGGCTCGCACCACGGCGCCGTCGCTGATCGGACCGGACGCTGCAGCGGCCGGCGCTTCCTCTGGCTCAGCGGCAGGAATCGGCGGATGTCCCGCCATTGGCGGCGCCTCGCCGCGCCATTCCGCGACACGTTGCCTGAGGATGTCCTGTATTTCTGCTGGTGGATTCAGCGCGAGCAGGCGCTCCCAGCGATCTGCGGCCAGCGATTGATCGTTGCGGTTGAATGCCGCAATACCGCCATAAAAGAGCGCCTGCGGATTATTGGGATCCAGCGCCAGCGCATTTTCAAAAAGCGATGCGATGCGGCCATCGATCGGGCTGTTCGATTGCGCCATCAAGGCTTCGCCGAGCCCGACGAGCGCCTGCGGGTCCCGGGCAGACTCGAGTTCCACCGCTTTTTCGTAGGCCTGGACCGCACCGGGGAAGTTGCCAAGTGACATGTAGGAGCGGCCCAGCATCTTCCAGCCCGCGGGATCGTCGGGGTTCTCGGCAAGCCTCGCGGCAAGCGCGGCCACCGCGTCGTCCATGCTTTGCAGCTCGTTGCTCGAACCTGACGGCAGATCCGGGCTGCCCTGCTGGTAGTAGAGCCCCGACGACAGCGCGACGACAAAGATGACCGCAAAGCCGATAAGCGGGCTCAACTTCTGCTGGCGTTTGTAAAGCGGCCAGACCGCGAAACCGACCGCAACGACGCTCATCAGGCCGAAAAAGACCCACAAGGTCATCAGTTCGTGTCTCCCTCATCGCCATCGATCGGCATAGCCACCCGACGCCGAACAATATTGGCAAGCGCCAGACCGCCCAGCAGCAGCAGGACTGCCGGAACTATCCAGAGAACCAGCGTCTTGCCGCTGGCACGCGGATTGTAGAGGGCGAAGTCACCATAGCGATCGACGAGGAAGCCATAGATCTCTGCATCCGTCATGCCTTCCTCGAGCATGCGCCGAATTTCGCGCCGCAAGTCGGACGCGAGGAACGCGTTCGAATCCTTGATCGTCTGGTTCTGGCATTTAAGGCACCGGACCTCATCGATGATCTTTTCGTAGCGCGCCTGCAGTTCGGGGTCGTCAAACGCCTCCTCGGTGTCGATTGCATAAGCACTGGTTGAGAACAGTATCAGGGCCATAACGGCGGTCATCAGTCTCATTGTGTAACTCCCTCCGATTCCAGGTGAGGGACAAAAAACTCCTGCCAGAGCGGCCAGTTCAGCGGGCCGAGATGCTTGTACAGGACCGTGCCATCCTTGCCGATCAGGAACGTCTCGGGTGCGCCGTAGACGCCCCAGTCGATGCCGACCCGGCCGTCACCGTCGTACGCCGAATCCACATACGGATCACCCAGCGTGTCGAGGAAACGCAGCGCTTCTGTACGATCGTCGCGCCAGTTAAGCCCGTAAATCGGTATGGCGCCTGACTCGGCGAGCTCCATCAGGAAACCATGTTCCTGGCGGCAACCGACGCACCAGGTTGCCCACACGTTGACGAGTGCCACACCATCGAAGTCGGCCGTGCCCAAGGTTTCGCCTGGCCGCGTCAGCGACGGCAAATCGAATTGCGGGGCCGGCTTTTCGATCAGGGGTGACGGCAGGCGGCTCGGGTCTTTGCCAAGGCCGCTCATCAGCAGGAGGACGAGCAAACCGAAAATCACCAGTGGTGCAAAATACTTCCACATTATGCTGGCTCCGCTACAGCCCTGGATTTCTTCTTCGAGCGCTGCGGCACCGACGCTCGATAGCGCCGGTCCGTCACCGCAATCAGACCGCCCAGCGCCATGACCAGGCAACCCAGCCAGATGAAGCGAATCATCGGCTTGTACTGGACGCGAACACTCCAGGTGTTGTTCCCCAGCTGGTCACCGAGTGCGATAAACAGATCCTTGTTCCAGTGCACGTTGATGCCCGCCTCGGTCATCCAGTTTTTCTGTATGAGGTATTGGCGCTTCTGCGGTCGGACTTCAGCCACGAAATCGCCGCCCTTGCGAATCTCGACGACGCCTTCGATTGCCGTGTAGTTCGGGCCCTGCACCTGCCGGAACTCGCGCAGCTCGAAGGAATGGCCGGCGACGTCGATTGACTCGCCAGCACGCATCGACTGGTCCGTCTCGATATTGAAGGCCGACACCATCGTGACGCCGAGGACGAACAGCCCAACGCCAAAGTGTGCGACAGCCTGACCCAATACGGCCCGCGTGATGCGCACGGCCCCCTCAGGCCGGCGCCAGGAACGAATCGGGTCGATCAACGACGCGGCCATAACCCAGATGGCGGCGATGACGCCAACACTGACCATCAGCCCGAAGCGCCCATAAAACACGCCGGGAATCAGGATACCCAGCACAATCGAGATCAGCGCGGGGATCTTGAGGCGCCCGAGCAGCAGGTTGCCCTTGTGCTGGCGCCAGGTTGTGTGCATGCCGATGCCGATCAGGAAAACGAGCGGCAGCATGGGCAACAGAAAGACCTTGTTGAACCACGGCGGCCCGATCGAGATCTTGCCGATATCGAGCACTTCGTAAACCAGCGGAGCGAGCGTGCCGAAAAAGACGACGATCGTCGCAATGACGAGCAGGACATTGTTCAGGAGCAGGTAAGTCTCACGCGAATTGACTGCGAACCCGGCCTCGGTGTCCAGCGATGGGGCTCTCCAGGCATACAAGACGAGCGCCGAGGCTATGACAATGCCGAGGAACGAGAGAATGAAGACACCGCGCGCGGGATCGGTTGCGAACGCATGCACGGACACGATGATGCCCGAGCGCACCAGGAACGTACCCAGCAAGCTCAGCGAGAACGCCGCGATAGCCAGCATCAGCGTCCAGCTCTTGAACAGTCCGCGCTTCTCGGCGACCGCCAGAGAATGAATAAGTGCAGTCCCCACCAGCCAGGGCATGAACGAGGCATTCTCAACCGGGTCCCAGAACCACCAGCCCCCCCAGCCGAGTTCGTAGTAGGCCCACCAGCTTCCGAGCGCGATACCGAGCGTCAGGAATATCCAGGCCAGCACTGTCCAGGGTCGCGTCCAGCGCGTCCAACGTTCGTCCAGATCACCGCTGATCATCGCCGCAATCGCAAAGGAGAACGCGACCGAGAAACCCACGTAACCGATATAGAGCATCGGCGGATGAAACGCCATGCCCGGATCCTGCAGCAGTGGATTCAGATCGGCGCCATCCGGCGGCGGGTTGGCAAGCCGATCAAACGGGTTCGACGTCAGCAAGACAAACAGCAGGAAACCCACCGACAGCAGCCCGAGAACACTGATTACCCTCGCCACGAAAGAATCCGGCAGGCTCTTGCTGTACTGGCCAACCGCAACCGTCCATGCGGCGAGCAGCAGGATCCACAACAGCACCGAGCCTTCATGGCCGCCCCATACCGCCGTGATCTTGTACATCGTCGGCAACGACAGCTGCGAGTGACCGGCGACGTACGCCACGGAGAAATCGTCGTTCAGGAAAGCCCACGTCAGGCAGGCATACGCGACGACAACGAAAACCAGGTGGCCCACAGCAGCGGTGCGCGCCGTCGACATCATCGCCACGTCGTTGCGATGCGCGCCGACGAGCGGCAGGATCCCCTGCAGCAGGGCGAGCGACAGCGCCAGGATCAGCGCGAAATGACCAATCTCAGGAATCACTGGTCGGGCACTCCGCCGGGCCCTCCTGCAGACCCAGCGTCTGGTCCTGCACGTGTTCGGCGAGCGAGTCGGCGACTTCGGGCGCCATGTAGTTCTCGTCGTGCTTGGCGAGAATCTCGTCCGCGACGAACATACCGCTCTCGTTGAGACGTCCGTGCGCCACGACACCCTGGCCTTCCCGGAACAGGTCGGGCAGCACGCCGGAATAGCTGACGCCGAGGTCGCAGCGCAGATCCGTCACGGTAAACGTCATTTCGAGCGAGCCTTCCTCGCGCTGCACAGTGCCGTCCTTAACGAGGCCGCCGACCCGGAAATTGCGGTTCTCGGGGTACTTGCCTTCGGCGACTTCGGTCACGCTGACGAAAAACATCATGCTGTCTTTCATGGCCTGCAGCGTCAGTCCCGTCGCGACCGCAACGCCGACGACGACCAGGCCAACGGCCAGCATTCGTTGCTGCCTCGGTCTCATTGATTGTCTCCAAGCGCCTTGATGCGCACTTCGATCTCCCTGTAGACACGCCTGTGACGCAAGCGTGCCCGCCATTCACAAACGACCAGAACCCCGGCACCGAGCGCGTAACAAGTCCATACGTAGGCGCCGTAGCCCCCCATAGATAGTGCGTCCATTTGCTAGTTGCCTCCAGCCAGAATCATTTCCTTGACCCACCGTGTGCGCCGTTCCCTGTACAGCACCTCCGCGCGGACCCGGCGGAGCAAAAGCGCGCCGAATACGAGCGTGAAACCGAGGATCATCGCAAGCAGCGGATACAGCATCGCGGCATCCATCGCGGGTCCGCCTTCCTTGATAATGGTCGGGCCCTGATGCAATGAACTCCACCACTCGACCGAGAAGTGAATGATCGGGACGTTGACGGCACCGACGAGGGCCAGCACGGCGCTCGCCTTGTCGGCTTTGGCCGTGTCGTCGATGGCGCCGCGCAGGGCCATGTACCCGAAGTACAGGAACAGCATGATCAGTTCCGACGTGAGCCTGGGATCACCCCACTCCCACCAGGTACCCCACATCGGTTTGCCCCAGATCGAACCCGTTGCCAGGGCGAGAAAAGTGAACCACGCGCCCAGCGGCGCCGCTGCTGCCGCGACCGCATGCGACAGCTTGATGCGCCAGATCAGGCCGATTCCGGCACTGACGGCCATGATCATGTAGGCCATCATCGACAGGTAAGCCGATGGGACGTGGATGTAGATGATGCGGAACGCGTCGCCTTGCTGGTAGTCCATCGGCGCAACAAAGAGCCCGGCATACGTGCCGTACGCAATAAGCAGTAACCCCGGCACGGCCAGCCAGCGGATGAAGGCCGGGGCAATCCGGTAGAAATGTGGCGGTGACGCCAACTGGTGTATGAATTTCCACATGGTCGGAGATTCTACTCGTTACTGATTCGCAATGCGGCAGCCGTGGCGAACGGCGCAAATGAGAGAGTTAACACAGCATATGCCGCAAGAAAATAGAGACCTCCCGCAACGCCATCGCCAGCAGCCACGAGTGACACCGTGCGTGCTCCGAATATAAGGACCGGCATCGCAAGCGGCAGAATCAAAAGGCTCAAGAGCGCTGTACCGCGATGCAGGCCCACGGTCAGCGCCGCACCGATCGACCCCAGCAGGCTCAGGCTGATCGTGCCGAGCAGCAACGTCACCATCAGGTAGCCCGTCACCGCAAACGGCATCTGGAACGTTATGGCAACAACCGGCGATACGATAACGAGCGGCAGGCCACTGGTCAGCCAGTGAGACAGCGTCTTGCCGAGCGCAAGGGCTGAGAGCGGGACCGGGCTGACGAGCATCTGGTCGAGGCTACCATCCTCGAAGTCGGACAGGAAAAGGCTGTTCAGTGACAACAGCATGGCCAACAGCGCCGCCACCCACATCACGGCAGGTCCGCTGAACTGCAGCTGCTCCGGGCTCGGCCCGATCGCCAGCGGAAACAGCGCCGCAACCATCGCGAAGAAAAACAGGGGATTGAGAATGTCGCCCGGACGTTTCCAGGCAAGCAGGAGGTCTCGCCGGGCAACGCCCAGGATGCCTGACGTCATGCCGACAGTGTCTTCTTCGCTCATCATTTGAGTTCTATCTTCGTCACATTGCCACCGATTTCCACGTCCTGGTGAGCGGCCATGATGCACATGCCGCCTTTGCTCAGGTGTTCGGTGGTCAGGTCCATCACGAGTGCACGCCCCTCGCGGTCGAGGTTGGTAAATGGCTCGTCCATCAGCCAGAGCGGCACGCTGGACAACAGCATGCGCGCGAGCGCGACACGGCGCTGCTGTCCGGCCGACAACGACCGCAGCGGCAGTCGCTTGAGTCGGTCGATATCAAGCCGTTTCAGCACAACATCGAGGTCTGCGCCGGACTGTGCGCGGAGATGCGACTCGAAGCGCAGGTTCTCGACCAGCGTCAGATCGGCCTTGAACCCGACGCGGTGCTGCATCCACACCACGGACCCATAGAAGTCTGGCCGATTGGTCCGGATGGGTTTGCCTTCCCACAGCACATCGCCGTCTTCGAACTCGATCAGGCCCGCGATTGCGCGCATCAGGCTCGTCTTGCCACTGCCGTTCCGTCCTTCGAGCAGCAGCAGCTCGCCGGGATTTAGCGCAAAACTGAGACCCTGAAAGAGGCAACGCTCACCGCGGAACAGCGTGAGCCCGTCGGCAGATAACTTTGCGGTCAATACCTTACGCCTCGTCGCCAATACCAGACAGTATGTGACACTGTTGTAAATACTTCATAATTTCAATTATTTAAATGATATATCTAATCTATTTTCCACATTACTGCCGCGTTTATCTGATCCGCAAAGAGATTCCTCCGACGCGGTTTACAAGCATTTGACGCCGATCGTAGACTGACCTGCCCGGCGACGAATTATATGCATAGAGCCGGGCTCCTGGACCACGCAATTCTACGCGACAACGAAAGGACGCGAGCAATTAAGTATGGATTTGGGCGCAGCAGGCTTACGAGAACAACCGTTTCGGACCCACGGGCGGCCGTTGACGGCCATCTCGTACGGTGCGTATGAAGAAGGGTTTACGGTTCTCGAAGAGTCCAGCGCCCAGGCCAATGGACTGTGCCTGATCCAGGGTCCGCCGCTGTCCGGCAAGTCCACCTTGATTCGCGAGTTTGCCGACCTGGTTCCCGGAGAAATCGCAGTCGCGATTGTCGATGGCCAGGGACTGAACACCGCGGGATTGCTCGAGGCGATCCTCGGCCAGTTCGGCTTCGTGCTCGACCAGAATTCGACCAACGAATTGCTCGGGTTGCTGCGGGTGTTTACGTTGCAGCAGGCGGCCGCTCACGAGCCGCCAATCCTCGTCATCAAGAACACCTTCGGGCTCAAGGCCAGCGCGTTGCGGGCTCTTTGCGAGCTTGCTCAACTGCGGGTGCGCGCAACGAGCGCTGTGAAGATTGTCCTCGTCAGCGATCGACCGTTATTGCCGCTTGTGCAGTCGCCCGAGATGCAGCCCCTGGCCAAGCGTGTGACCCACGACTTTCATATGCGCCCGATGACCAACGAAGAGGCGCTGCACTACCTGCACACCAAGCTCAGAGCTGCCGGCAGCGAAGTACCCGAGTTCGTGTTTCCGATATCAGTTTGCACTGAACTTTGGCGGGCGTCGGGTGGCTGGCCGGGCATTCTCGATCGCATCGCCCTCCTCGCCATCGCCAATGCGAAAACGCTCCCAGTGCCAGTGCACGTCGTCGAATGTCCGGTCTTGCCCCAGGGAACGTGGAAAAAGGCCGAAGAGCTTGCCGCCGTTAGGCCGTCGACCAGATCAACGAATCCGCCGACATTGTATGTATCCCACGAGGGCGAGACGCTGCAGGAACTGGCGTTTAGCTTCTCCCGGCTTCTCATTGGCCGTTCTGAGCACAACGACATTTCGATTAGCAGCAAGTTTATCAGCCGCCATCACGCCCTTATCGTTCGTCATGGCGGTGCAACGTTCCTGATGGACCTGAACAGTACCAATGGGACGTACGTAAACTCCAGGCGGGTGTCGAATCACGTGCTCGCCCATGACGACGTCATCACGATTGGTCATCACCGCATCAAGTTCACCGACCCCGAGGCGACTAAACGTGGGTCACTGGACGATGCGGATTTCGCCGATACGGTCATCATGAAGTCGCTCGACGATATGCGACGACTCCTCGCGCAGGAAAATACCGACATGCTGCCGTCGCTCACCGAAAACCTGCCGACGACCGGCCTTTAGGAGAAAAACTTCTCCTTGAAGTGTTTGCGGCACATCGATACGTAGCGGTCATTGCCGCCGATCTCGATCTGCGAGCCCTCGGTAATCGCGTTGCCAGCCTCGTCAAAGCGCACGACCATCGTCGCTTTGGTGCCGCAGTGGCAGATCGCTTTCAGTTCCTTGAGATTGTCGGACCAGGCCAGCAGATACTTGCTGCCTTCAAAGGGCTCACCCTGGAAGTCGGTTCTGAGGCCGTAAGCCAGGACTGGAATATTTAGCCTGTCGGTGACCTCGCCGAGCTGGAATACCTGCTCCTTTGTAAGGAACTGCGCTTCGTCTATGAGGACGCAATGCAACGGATCCTTCTCGAGGTACTTCTCGACGACCGACAGCAGATTATGCTCTTTCCGAAAAGTCATCGCCTCGCTTTCAATACCAATGCGCGAAGTAACTTTCCCGGCTCCGTAGCGATCATCGAGTTCGGGCGCGAGCACCAGGGTGTTCATGCCACGCTCGCGATAGTTGTAGCTGGACTGCAGGAGAGCCGTCGATTTTCCCGCATTCATCGACGAATAGTAAAAATACAGTTTTGCCATGCGGCAGATGATGCCGCATCCGGCCGATTGACTCTAGCGGCGAATCAGGTGAGTGAGTACGCGGCGCAGATTACGCCGCTGTGGAGGCTGACAGGCAGCGCAAAGGGACCTGGGCGTGTGGCGATGCGACACGATCTGCGGCACCGGCGTCACACGCCCCTCCCTGAGACAAGAACTGCAAATCACGAGATCGGACATCAATCCGAGCAGGCGATAGTCAACATTGTTTGTTGATGCGGAACTCATCGTGCGTCTCCGTAGGACATGCCTTCTTGTCCCAAAACGCACGAAAAATGTCTAACAACTAATTGGTTTTATTCGAAAACTGTGAAGAAGTTAACACTGTGCATGCGACGCGCGCACAGGGCGTCACCGAATCCGGACCCCGGCGTTCCACGACGCATCCTGCACGCACTCGTTCGTCTGCACGTCAATCGCCTGCGGATTGAAGACGATGGCCACGTTCTGCTGCTCGAGGACCTGGCCGACCGGAATTTCCTGGGCGAGCACCGATTCGCGGAGTTCCTCGATCATGCAGGCCGACATTCGCGCGATGGTCTGCTCGGCAACTTGCGCTGCCTCATCGTCGGTCAGCCCGGTCTTGGTGAGGTTTTTCTCCAGATTCGCGAGATATTGCTGGCTCAGTGAGGAAGTTAATTCGGGTTCGACTTGCTGCAGGAAAGCATCGAGATCGGCCAGCTGCTCGGCCGTTGGCGAATTGTCGGCCGAGCCATCCATGTCACGCGCCCAATAGGTCGTGATGCCGTTGCCGCGGCTGCCCTCCATCGTGTTGTCATCAAGGAGCAGCCTGTCCTTTTCCCAGCCGTCGTCGTCGTATTCGATGGTAACGACACGGTCTTTGACTCGAATCGTGGCGCTACTGCTGTTCGTCTGGTTTCCCTGGCACTTCTCGAATGATTCCTCGGTGCGTACCTTGCCACGGTAGGCGCGTGCGGTGATCTTGCGCTCGACCTGCAGCACGCCTTCGTGGACGACCTGACCGCAGCGAGGATGCGGCTCGTGTCCTTTGACAGTAAATGTCCAGATACCCAAAAGATCGCCAGGCTCCTGTGCCATGGCCGCCATGCCAACACTCAGTAACATCACGGATATGAGTCGTGCCGCCATGTCGGCTACTATAACAGGCGCTTTTGCAGTCACGAGGGCAGCCAGAACGTGAAATTAGTGCACGAGCGACACAAGGGCCTGGCTGGCCTCACAAGAGCGAAAAGAAAAGCGCCAGGCCAATGATCCCCCCGATGATTTCGGCCGTCTGCTGTGCATCGCGCCCCTCCTTCGTGTAGAGCGTTGCCGAAGCGATATCGCTGATCGGAATCGATACGTTTCGGCCAAACATATTCGTCAGGAGCGAGCCGGAGACTTCGGTGTCACTGATCTCCTCGACTTTGAGGTAAGCCGTGCTCCCGTCCTTGCGGGTGATCTCCACCTCATCTCCTACCGCCAGAACGGACGGCACATCCCTCGGTTGTATGTACGTCTGCGAATAGCTCGCGCAGCCGGCAACCAGCATCGCAGCAGCGAGAAGCAACGCCTGCACTACACGAGCAGCTCTTGGTTTGATTTTGCCGGCCACGGTGGTCTCCCTGGGCATAGGTCGCGTCGATTCCCCTGATCCTAGGGGGTTACAGCAACGGCGACGTCAAGGAACGGCCGTGGGTGCGGAAATTCAGGGCCTGAACTGCACTCTACATAAATCGGGTTTTCCATTTCTTCCGGTTCAAGATAAATTTCCAATCGATCGAGCGGGGGTTCAGCGAGCACGTCTGTGAGCTTCACTCGTGCTCTATTTGGATTTGAGAACTCATCGCTTCCCCATGGAAACTCGGTCGAGAGCGTCACGTCCCCGTCTGCGATGAAGTGGTATTCATACCCGGGCGGATCGAATAGTTGAATCGCTTCAATCCATTCGACAGTTTGTGCGTTAAATTCGCAGTCAATTTTCAGGAAGAAGTCGAAGGGATCCTCGATTTCAAGCGTCCTTGTAAGATGCAATTCCTGGACGCCGTTGCTGAAGTGCAGCTCACCCTCCAATGCCTCTTTCATTTCAAACTTCGCTCTTCCAGCAACACTTTTTATTTCAACCTTTGCGCTACCTTCGGCGACGATCTCGGTCTGAGCAGTCACTTCTGTTGCACCGAAGATCAGCACAAGAATGCCTGCAAGGCCGCCCACGTCCTTTAGTCTGAGCGATCTGTTCATCTTCTCACTCCAATACGGTCGAATAACTAAGGTGTGTGGCAGCCCGGCGATCTTGGGTCCTACAGACGATCGTCCGTGAGGAAACGAGGACCCGTGGCTTTGCGTCTCCAGCTTTGGCTGGATTTGCCTTTATCAGATCAATTATGGGGACCTTGCGAAAACGGTCAATGCTGGCTAGTACGTAAGCGGCCACGAGCCTGAAACGGGTTTCTGGGGAGGGACTTGAATTGCCATGTCGTCACTGCCCTGCTCGACAATTCTTGGAAAAGCGCTCGCCAAAGCGAAATCTCCCAGCGGACTCCGTCGAATTGTCAGCCTGGTTGCCGTTTATATCCACAGCGCCACCCTGCTCCTGATATGCGCCCACGCCGAGCAAAT